>Ga0210082_1000014_pt1 | contig 35334 bp, 34 predicted proteins | sample White_ThreeSqA_D_2_FD_185592 | JGI IMG/M metagenome (GOLD analysis project Ga0210082, IMG submission 185592) | Wetland microbial communities from the San Francisco Bay, California, USA, that impact long-term carbon sequestration -... | ecosystem: Environmental > Aquatic > Marine > Wetlands ... | reverse complement strand
TTCCGGGACGATTCGACCACTTTTCGGAAAACCGGGTATTTCTTTGATGAGCTTGACCACCTTTTTGGCAAAAAGTGCGGCATAATACTCCGAGTCCCTTGAAATATAATCACAGATTTCTTCAAGATTGGATACCGCCCGGGGAGACCATATTATTTTGAAAGCCATCGTGATAGTTTTTTTTCGACTTTTTCGTGAGGAATCCCCTTGCCTTCATCCAGCTCCTGTAAACCTTTATCCACCTGGATTTTGAAATAAAGTTCTCTCATTATATCGTCAACGGTCACTTCTTCAGGAAGTATTTCAACCAATTTTATCACTTGTTCTTTAACTCCAACAGCCATCTTTTGCCTCCTATAAGCACGATGGTATTATTTACAGTGTTACTTTAATATTATGTACTAAAGTTGTTTAATTGTCAATATCCGGTGGGCACGCCGGCATTTCCTTCCCTTCCTCAATTCTCTTTCTCCACTCATCGCCTGGGACAATTTCCTCGACATCACAGTGGTATTCGTGCCTGTCCACTAAACTACCATCGGTTCTACGTTCGACCCGGGGTTGGGGATTTTTTATTGGAGTCCGGGTCCGGGTTTCCTGGGTTTGTATGAATTCGTTTTCCTTGAGAACAGTGGAAATGGTCAAGCAGTTAAACGAATCATCCACATAAGCATTGCTCCCCATGAATCAAAGGTCTTTTGATATTATATTTTTTTGCTCCGATTGCTTTTATTTTATAAGTATTAATGGTATATTATAATTTCATTCGGGAAAGCGTTTACCTCGGCAGTGATAAGGAGAAGCAATGAGCAAAAGAATTTCGGTAAATCCCGGTATTCATTTTGGCAAGCCCTGTATTACCGGTACAAGGGTCCCTGTCCGGGATATTCTTGAGTTAGTGAGAGAAGGAGTATCTTTTGAAGAGATCATCCGTGATTACTATCCCGACATAAAAAGCGAAGATATCCAGGCATGCGTCCAGTACGCGATAGATAAATAAGAGGGGCCGGAAGAAGAAGTCTTCAAAGGTTCAAGACGTACAAACCCATTTTTCACGTTTTGTTGAAAGGATTACAAGGTTATCTTTGAGTTGTTCTGAAGAATAAGCATTTAAAAACGGTATAAGAATCTTAAGAATATTTTTACCTGTTGTTGGATTGACTTTTAGCCTTATTACACCGGGATGTTTTTTAAGGGGAAGGATTACCCAATCACCGAAATGACCGTCAAGGGTAACAAGTACGCGGTTTTCCTTAATTGCTTTCTGTAATATTTGACCATCATCCGCCCGGGCCTGTCCAACTTCCGAAGCCCGTAAAACATCATGGCCTTTGCCGCACAATTCATGCGCCACATCAAGCGACACCATTTGATCGAGATATATTCTATGCAATTCTGGCATCGAACGTTCTTACTTCCGAATGATCAAGAGAAAACATCGCATAATATAATGCCGCCCTAATATCTGCTTTTTCCAATTCCGGGTAGTTTGCAAGTATTGTATCCCACGATATACCCTCTGCTATCTGCTCAAGGATGACAGAGACAGTAATCCTGGTACCCCTTATAACCGGTTTACCATTGCAAACCTTCGGATTAAGTTCAATTCGGTTGTTTTTCATCATTTGCTTACTCCTGAAAATACCAAAATGATTATATCTCCATTTAACCGTGATGTCAATTATTTCAATCCTTATATTCATATATGAAGCATTCGTCTTTGCCACGGAATATGAGGAGGGCTTTTTTCAGGTCTTTCTTTCCCCGGAAACGCGGGCTTTCGGCGTAACGCTTCAATTGTTCGAGTCCCTCGGCTTTTACCGCCTCGACGGATTCGTTTTGCTTTATATATTTTAACTCCCAGAGCCATTCGTACTCGACATCGGGGAAACGAGTGTCCCGCTCCAGGTAAATATCGATAAAACCTCCGCTTACCTCGGGTTCGCTCTGAAGCCGGTAAAGGGGATTCAAGCTCAGGAAACTGAACAATACGACTTTGATGTATTTCTCATCGAACTTTATATAATCCCTCCGTGACAACGCCGAAAGGACCTTTTCCCGGACCAGGTCTATAAACGGCTCCAGTCGGCCGTCGAAAGCCATGGCCGAGATGGCGGTTTCAATTCGGCCGGTCTCGATCTCCAGGGAACATTCCTTTTGGAGCAATTCACGGAAATAATCCCAGAACAATGTCTTTATCACGTAATTGGGTATCCCCAGGTAGGTGAGGTTCCGCTCTTCGTACATAAAGGTCAGGAACCCCATGTAAAACAACAACGACGTAAAATACTTTTGATCGTACATCAACTCGAAGGAAAACCGTTTTACCAGGGTGGCATTGATCTTTTCTTCCCGGATAATGTGGTGAAGTTGCTCTTTATTTTCGGCATTTCTTATCAGTCGCTGGAGCCTGCCGTAATCGGTTTTTACATTTTCATCGACAATATCCTCCGGGGGTCCTTCCATCTCTTTCCACCGGGAGATGTAGTACAGGACCATATCCGGGTTGTAGAGCCGTTCTTTTGATTTTATATTGAACAGGTACCCGTTATAATAACGCCTCAAGTCTTCCAGGGGTATCCGTTTCTCCAATCCCAGGGTTTTTAAGAGACCTTTCACTTCGGTTTCCGTAAATCCCATCATTTCATTGTACGTCGGGTATGTTGTGAAGTTAAGGGAAATATTATAACCGCTGGTAAGGTCATCCAACAAAACCGGGGATATGCCGGTTATAAGTACCCGGTTAATATTTCTTCTTGTCCCGTCCTTTACAGCCTCGTAAAAATCACGGACAAAACCTTTGGCCTGAACCAGTTTTTTATAATACGACCCGGGGCCCATGGCGAGGATATCGTTGGCAAAATGGTCGTATTCATCGATTAAAAGGAAAACGTCTTTCCCCGTTCGTTTAACCTGCGTGAGAAACATATCCACCAATGACTTTATATCCTTCTCTTTTTCCAGTTTCTCAATAATAGAGTCCGTCGATACGGGCGAAAAGAGTTTCTCGTGACTGTATAGAAAATCGATCATACGGTTTCGCACGGTCTTTGTGAAGGACTCCTTAAACAGTTCCTCGTTCTTTGTTTCCAGTCCCGAGAAATCCAGGGAGAGGACAACCAACCGGTTCCTTAAAGCCGTGGGATGCTTCCCGATATACAGGTCCCCGAACAAGCGATCGAATTCGTCTTTATAGAGGATATCGTAGTAATACTCCAACAATGAGAGAAAGAGGGACTTTCCAAATCGCCTGGGACGCATGAAGAATGGGTAAGGACTGTCTTCCTCTTCCAGCAGTTCGATGAACCGGGTTTTATCCACGTAAAGCCGTTTTTCATCCCTGATACGCTTAAAATTCATAATACCGTAAGTCAATTTCATGGCAGATATTCTCTTTCCAAATAGATTATACCCTTTCCGGCATGTATCCGTCAAGAGAGGAAATCCCATGCTGAAAATATAAACCGTGAATTAATCCGTCGAAAACAGTTGAATTTTTTATCCATTTATATTATAGTAGTGAAGTTAAAATGAAAAACATGAAATTTTTTCCGGGTATGCATCGATGATAAATACGAATTCCCCTGACATCATATATGAGATATTTGAGCGGTACGGGTTCGAGGTGCTCCGCATCGATCACTTCGACCGCGGGAACTACGCGGAAATCCGCGCCCAGCTCAATTATGAGAAATGCCTTTCCACCATGCAACTCCAGGAGATCACGATGAAATTGTCGATGCTGGAAAGAAATGAAAACGTCCGTCTCGAGATTGCCAATATCGACATGATCCACCGGACCATCCGGATAAACATCCATACGAAGTAAGGGGTAAGCTGTTCTTCTATAAAATGAAACGTATACTACCTTTTTTTTCTCGACTGGGTAAATTATTTAAAAGACCGCCAAAAGAAGAAGCGACAATAGCCGCCGAACCCGCCGGCTCCGCCCCCCCTGCCCCGGAAAAAACGAAACGTCCCTCACGGCCCACCCCAACTCCTCCACCGCCTCCACATCCTCCATCTCCCCAACCTCCCCCAACTCCCCAACCTTCTGATGCCGGCCCCCCCGGAAAAAAACGCCCTCAAAAAAGGAAACTGGATAAAAAAGGCTTCCGGGTCTTAACGGATAAAGACGATCTGTACGGGATATTCGAGGCGGAAAACGATTTTACGAGACAGTCGGAACAACACGAGAGCTTTGACCGGCTCTTTGAAAAATCCCGGACGGATATCTACCAGCAGCGGCTGCTGCGGGAAAAAATCCACGAGGAATATAAAAAAAACCACACCCGCCCCCTTACGACGGGTGAACGGCTGAAAGTATACCCGCCGCCGCAAGCGGAACTCGACCTGCACGGCTGTACGGCACCGGAAGCGGGAACAAAAACGGAAACCTTTATTCGTAACGCACGCCGCAGGGGCATCCGAACGGTGCGGGTGATCGTGGGAAAAGGAATTCACTCCAACGGCAAAGCAATACTGCCGGATTTGATAGAAACCAGGATAATTCAGTTGAAACGGCGCCAATGGGTTCTCAGTTTTAAATGGGAAAAAAAAGACAAACGCAAAAGCGGCGCTTTGATCGTCTACCTTTCTTAGAGCTTATTCAATCTCTATAATGGCGATGGCGATATCGTCTTCCACAGAGTTCCGGGCAAAATCAAAGACGGCATTCTTGATATTCTCGATCAATTCGGAAATACCGGTACCGGTTCCTTCCCTGTACATTTTACGCAGCCGCGCTTCACCGAACTCCTGCTGCCGTTCATTCTTGGCCTCGATGATGCCGTCGGTATAAAACAGGATTCGGTCACCCGTTTCCAGGACAACCTCTTTCTCCTCGAACACGGACTCTTTAAAAACACCGACAAAAAAACCGTCGGTGTTCAGGTGTACGATCTCCCCGGTCTTGACCCGGAGCAGCAGGGGCGCGGGATGATTGGCATTGGTATAAACAAACTTCTTCTCCTCCACGAAGTAAATCCCGTAGAAAGACGTGAAATATTCCCCGGAATTCAAATAACTGAAAAACTCCTGGTTTAACAGATCGAATAATAACTGCGGCGATAATACATCCTTTCCATAAAGCGAAAAAAAGACCTTTAACATGGCGGAAATCAACGCCGCCGCCACACCGTGACCGGAGATGTCCGAAATAAAATAACCGTAAACATTCTCCTCCAACTTACTGATATCGATAAAATCACCGGATACCTTTAACAACGGCTTGAATATATAATCGCTCTTTACACCCTTCAGCTCACACAGCCCCTCTTTCTTGGGCAGGAAGGTCGTTTGAAATTCCGCTGCCAGGTTCAACTCGAAATCAAACTCCTCTTTCATCTTCGTGTAATATCGCAGCTTGGAGATCACTTCCAGGTCTTCCTTTTCATCGAACTTGCTGTCGCTGACCCGCTGCTCGACAAATTCGGAATGCTTTATCATGGTCACGCAATTTCCCACTTCATTGTACTCCACCCGGTCAAAGGCATGAATCGCCATTAAAATCCCTTTCCCACTCTCCTTGAGGAAATTTTCCGGGTTCTCGGGATCGGGAATCGACGAAAGATCAAACCCTTTCCCCATGTCCTGGATAGTGAGCTTTAGATACTCGGGAGTAGAAAATATTTTTATATCGACGAATTTGTCCCTGTATTCGGACTGCTGCATTCTCTCGTTTAAAATACGATTGTAATCCCCCCTGTCCAACAACTCCTGCTTCTCCCTGTGCGTTATATCCAGGTTTCCGTGCTCGATGGCATTGATCAACACTTCCTGCAGGCCGATCTTCATGAACGAGACATCCTCGGATATATAATCGATATTGGAGAAGATGAAATCCACGACGGAACGGATGATATGAATATCGTTCCGGATAATGATATGCCTCTTTTCCCACTGGACGAAGGACGCACTGAGCTTGACCTTTATCTTTCGGAAAAGCGTTTCGATCTTGTTGATAAGGTATTTCAAATCATTGGGTTTAAACGGTTTTTTCAACAAATCCACGGCACCGTTTTTCATGGCGCTCAGTATCAATTGATGATCGGAATAACCGGTAATGATAATGATGGGGACATCCCTATCGATCTCCTTTATCTCCTTTACAACGATATTACCGTTCTTATCCGGGAGCCGCATGTCCGAAATAACGATATCGGGCATAAATTCACGGAACTTGTTGATACCTTCGGCGCCGGTTTCGGCCAGTATCACATCGTAATTATAGATCATAAAAAAATCTTTAAGATAATCCAGCAGATCGATATTGTCATCAACAATTAAAATTTTTCCTTTATAATTCATAACCTATCCTCTCTAAATTTTACAATTTTCCATGCGATATACGTAAGCGGCACCCGGTTCAGTTTTGAAAACATCACATCTCCATTTTCTCTTCCGATACTCATGCGGCCATCTCATCGATATTAAAAATCGCCGATACTTTCAACAGGACGACAAACTTCCCGTCTTTCTGACCGATACCGATAACAAATTCCGAAGGAATCTGCTGCATTTGAGGCGCATCGGTAATCTGGTCGCGGTTCAATTGAATCACCTCCGACACCCGGTCCACAACAATGCCCACTTTCTTCTCCCGGATCATTACGATCAAAATAATTGTGTGATTATCATAGGCCCTCTCTTCGAATTGAAGCCTCAGGCGAAAATCGTAAACGGGGACGATATCCCCTCTCAGGTTGATCACCCCCCTGGTAAACACCTCGGCATGGGGCAATTTTGTGATCTCCTGCAGCGTCATGATCTCAAGGACCTGGGTAATACCTATGCCGTACTCCTCTTCTCCCACTAAGAACGTTAAATACTCATTCTTATCCCTGATCTCGTCGATATCTTCTTCCTCTTCTTCGTCCTCGTCTTCTTCCCCCATTTCCACCCTGATTTCAGCGGCCATGGGTTTCACGGCCGGTTCCTCTTCTTCCTCAATCTCCGCTTCACTCTCCAAGTCGGCGGGAACGGTTTTAACGGGGACAGCAAATATCTCTTCCACTTTGGACAGGTCCCGCAGTTCCACCACCCGTTCATCCTCGATACCGAAGATATAGGCAACCAGGTCTTTTTCCAGTACCGTGGCATAGATGATATTGAGGGGAATCCCTTCGCCGGTAAAACTATCATCCCTCAGGACCAATTCCATATCCACGGTTCGCTGCACCACTTCCCCGGTTTTTTCAATTTCCCGGAAAAATTCAAGGGGTGTACTGTAGTTCCGGTTCTCCTTCTCCATTAATTCAAACTGGATATGGTACACTTTTTTACCCTGTTTTTTCAGGGACATAAAGGTGTATTTATCCAGTCCGATCGCGGAGCCCACCTCAACCGCGGTCACTTTCTCAGCCGCCGCCATTGGCGGTTTTTCACCGAGGCACGCTTCCAGGTCCTTTAAATCGGCGCTGATATCGAAACTATCGCCGACCCCGGAGCTTTCCAGCATTTCTTGCAATTTATCCACGGACTTCAACACACTGGAGGAGATTCGCGAGGTAAATTCAAGATCGTCATTCCTGACCAGGTTAAAGATATCTTCCATCCGGTGAGACAGTTGCTCGATATTTTTCAGTCCCAAAAAGGAAGCTCCTTCCTTGATCGAGTGAACGGCCCTGAAAACCCGGTTGATCAATTCATTATCGGCGGTGCCCTGCTCGATGATAATAATAATATCTTCCTCGATATTTTTCAGATGTTCCAGGGACTCCTCGACAAATTCAGGTATTAAATCGCTAAATTCGCTCATAAACGATCTTCTCCAGGCGTGATAACGTTACATTCCATCGATGATCTCAATTTCATCGGCCGAAAAAAGCCTGTCCGCGTCCAGCAGCATAATAAATTTCTTTTCTTTCTCATACATACCCTTGATAAATTTGGTCCCTTTTCTATCCGTAAACTTCGGGGGGTCCGTAATGTTCTCCTCTTTAATGGCAATCATATCGGAAACGCCGTCCACCAACATTCCGACCAACCTTCCCAAAATTTCCATCACAATGATAACGGCATACTCATCCATCGTCTTTCCAGTTAATTGAAATAATTTTCTCAGGTCGATCACCGGGACGGCAATCCCCCTTAAATTCAAAATACCCAGTATAAATTTCGGAGTTTCCGGTACAACGGTCAATTCCTGGTTCCGTATGATCTCTTTGATCCGGGTCAACTCTATGCCGTAATCCTCTTCCAGTTTAAATGTAATATATTGTTTTTCACCCGAAGACATTTCCCCTCCTGCGCAGCTTCATTTTAAACCTCCATCAACTTTTCGATCCCCGGGATATCCATGATCATGGAGATGGACCCGTCGCCGTTCAAAGACGCACCGATAATACCGGGGACGGAACGGTAATTGGTCTGCAAATCCTTGATCACCGCCTGAGATATCCCCAGGATTTCATCGACATATATGCAGAATTTCTTAAAGGTGCTTTCCACCAACACCACGATACCTTTGTCAAAGTCTTCCTGCTTCAACTCCTCACCACCGAATACGGTGTGCAATTTGACCAGGGGAAAAACCTCACCTCTTAAATTGACCAGGTCTTTGGCCCCTTTGACACTCTTCAAGTCCAGGGAAGATACCTGGAAGGATTCCACGACGGCATCCAGGGGGATGATGTAGGTCCGGAGTCCGATACGCAGCCGCATTCCGTCGATGATGGCAATGGACAGGGGTATTTTTATTTTGAATTTGCTTCCCATGCCCGGGATGGACTTAACCTCGATCTTCCCTTTCAGGGACTCGATGTTTCTTTTTACCACATCCATTCCCACACCCTTCCCGGACATTTCGGCCACCCGGGCGGCGGTTGAAAAACCCGGGAGAAAAAGAAACGAAAAGATTTCGTCATCGGTGAAACGGTCCCGGTTTTTTTTTACCAGGCCTTTGGATACGGCTTTACGGTAAATCTTATCCGGATCGATGCCTTTTCCGTCATCCTCGATCTCGATAACGACATTTCCCTCTTCCCGGTAGGCTTTCAGCCAGACATTCCCTTTTTCGGATTTCCCGGCCTTTTTCCTGTCGGAAGCGTTTTCAACCCCGTGTTCCACGGAATTCCGTACCATGTGTTTGAGGGGATCGGCGATCTGTTCGATTATGGCTTTATCGAGTTCGGTATCCTCGCCGGAAATATGAAGCTCGATATTTTTCCCCCGGGAATTGGAAAGGTCCCGCACCACGCGGTAAAACCGCTTAAAGGTACTCTCGAGGGGTACCATCCGGACGTTCATGATCTGTTCCTGCAAGTCCCTGGAAATCCGGTTCAATTCGTCGCTGCCGTTAACGATCTCCTTTAGACCGGTATCCCGGGCGATCATGGTTATCCGGGAAACGGAGATAACCATTTCACCGATCAGGTTGATCAATTTATCCAGTTTATCGATCTTAACGCGGATGGTGGAAGCGTTCTGGACTTCCTGGCTTTTTTGTTTTTTCCAGAGGGCGCGTTTCACATGCTCTTCGTCAATGGAGGTTTTTTCAATGATCTCTTCACCGATTCGTTTATGAGAGGCGGCAATTTTTTCGACATCCTCTTCCGCCAGGACACCCTCGTCCACCAGGATTTCCCCCAACCGTTTATCCGCCAGTTCGATGTCCACGCCCTCTACAAACCGGCTGCTGATATCGGTAATGGTTATCTTCGGGTTATCGTCGATGACAAATATAAATACATCTTTGACTTCCTCGAGTCTGTTCCTTGTCTTGAGGACAAGGTCGTAAATAAGGTAACTCCGATGGGGTTGGAGTTCTTCAAGGTCCGGCACCCTGCCGACATCGGCGCGGATGGAGTCGAAGGTCCCCATATCGGACAATTCCCGGAGCAGCAGCATGGGATCCTGGCCCCTGAGGAAAATGTCTTCTCCCATTTCGATATGAATACCGAAATACTTCGTTTTTTTTACTTTTTTCACCTCCCTTTTTTCTTCGATGTGAAAATCCGGCGTTTCGACGACTCCTTTAAACCGGTTTAGAGACGCTTCGATTTTTTCTATTTTTTCCTTATCCACGGGTGGACCGCCAAAATAATAATCGATAAAGCTCTTGAGAATATCGATGGATTCCAATATCAGCGAGATAAGATTCTTCGATATCCTTAATTCTCCTTGCCGGACCCGGTCCAGGATATTCTCGACGCCGTGAGAAAAATGGGCCATGTCGTTAAATCCGACCACACCGGCACTGCCTTTGATCGCGTGAAACATCCTGGAGATTTCGTTGATCAACTCTACATTTCCAACATCCGTTTCCAGTGTCGCCAGGACTTCTTCGGAATCTTCGATCAATTCATCGACTTCGCTCTTAAATATCTCTTTTAATTTATCCACGTTGCTGCCGTTCATCATTTCACCTGATGAATTTTTTTACCACCGATAACAAAATTTCCGGTGTAAACGGCTTGGTCATCCACCCGGCGGCCCCGTACTCGCGTCCCTTTTGTTTTAAAGCGGCCTCTTTTTCCGTGGTCAATATAATAACGGGAATGAACCGTGCCGATGATCTTGAATCTTTTACGGCTTTCAAAAATTCAATTCCGTTCATTTTGGGCATATTGATATCCGAGATGATCAGGTTTATTCTCTGTTTACTCTCCCTCACCTCTTCGAGTTTTTTGAGTCCATCTTCGCCGTTTTCCGCCTGGAGTACATTAAAACCGCTTCCCGACAAAACAAAATTAACCGACGCCCTCAGTGTGGGTGAATCGTCAACGATCAAAATCTTTTTCTTCATTTTAGGACCCTAACATCACCTAACATCAATACATTCCGGCGTCAATGTGAGTACTTTGCCCGGTTACAAGACAAACGCCCGGTTTTTGTTGGACACATCCGCTAAATCCCGATCACGTCACCACGTCACCACGTCACCACGTCACCATGTCACCACGTCACCACGTCACCCGTCTGTATCCTGAAATATTTATTCAGGCCGGCCATTTTTACCAGCTCGAACACCTCGCTGCGTATTTTTTTTACTTTGTATTCAATATCCAGGTTCTCAAGTGTATGAATGAATGCCAGCAGCAATTGAAAACCGGAGGAGTCGATCTCGTATACTTTCGAGAGATCGATGGTTACGGCCTTACTGCCGCCGAGTTTATCCAGTGCGGCGAGGAACAATTTTTTTCCTTTTTCGGCATTTTCAAAGATCAGGTCTCCGTCCGGCGATATCTTATTTTTTGAAGTCGTGACTTTCATTCCTTTTCCCGGTTAGATATTGAAAAGCTTATCAAGCTTGATGGCTTTAAATAACGCGGTGATTTCTTTATTCAGATTTACGATCTGGACCTTACCGCCTTTGGAGGTAAAATTCTTGTAGAACAGCAGTAACTTACCAATGCCGGAGCTTCCGATAAAGTTGACACCCTCGAAATCTATGGAAACTTCCGTGGTGGAATCGTTTTCCAGGATTTGGGTCAGGGACTTTTTCAAACTTTCGGCACCGGGGATGTCGATGCTTCCAGACAGGTATACAGTCGCTTTTTCGCCTTCATTTGTAATCTTAATATTCATGTCACACTCCTTAAATTTATTTACAGATAGAAATATATAAAAGATGGAAAGAAAAATCAAGCATATTTCAATTTTTTTTTTATATTTTAGAAATCTCACTTGACGGTTATCAGGGGTTGAATGCTTAAAAAAATGAGTGGGGCCGACACGGCTCGAAACCTAAAAAACTTACATTGTGAGGGTAAATCATGAAATAAGACCGAAAGTGGCCCGGCAACGCCAGGCCACCCGTCCCCTTTCCTCTTCTCCCCTTAAGATAAATCCATAACTCCCATTATGGTTTTACAATTTATTCCATCCCTCCTCCCCCCTTTCCCCCTTCGGCACTAAACGGACCCGGCGCCGACCGAAGATCCGGCCGAAGGAAAAAAACAAGACCGCTTTTCCTGAACAAAACGCTGTAACCTTCATTATGCAAGATTATTGCCAACTGCATATCCAGACATCGATATCCTTTATTATCAACGATTTCAAATATAAACCCCTGAAATAGACAGCCATTTCCCTATAAGGGAGGTGTATCTGTTTATTACATATCTTGAGCGTATTTTCCTTCGTTTCCCTTTTATATAGAGGCACATGGGCATGATCCACGGGAAGTGTATCGATACAGGCCACTTTTTAAAGTGTCCCAACAGCCGCATCGGAAAAGGGTTCCCAGGATCGAAAAGTGTAACGATTCGATACTGGAAGAGAAGAAGGAGTAACAGGTAAGGGGTAAGGGGTAACGGGTAAGGGGTAACGGGTATCGGAAATGGAAATATTTTCCAAAATCGAAGAGTGTGTTATAATAAACGCTGTAATTTTTTTTGAGGAGTGAACATGAAAATTAAAAAACTACCGGTCATCATAATAGTAAGTGTTTTTATTTGCGGGGCCCTCTCTACGGGGAACCTGTATTCGCAAATGTGGAGGCAGTGGCTCGATAAAGACCACCCAACCTTCCGGGAAATCACGGATGCCTTTTATAAATACGGCATCGAAAACAAGGGAAAACGTATCCCCGGCTGGAAACAGTTTAAACGTTGGGAATGGTTTGCGCAAAACCGGCTGGACAAAGACGGTTATTTCAACCCTTCCCTCAACTGGAAAGGATGGCTGGAAAAAAAGGAACGGTTCGGAAACAACCTCGCGAACCCCAATTCCACGAATACCACGTGGACCCAGTTAGGACCTTTCACTGTTCCCGGGTCGTACAACCGATGGGGGTACGGCGGTCTGGGGAGGATCAACTGTATAACGTTTCATCCCACCAACCCGGATATCATATGGGTGGGTTCTCCTTCGGGCGGTTTGTGGAAAACCACGACCGGGGGCGGCTCATGGACCAATTTGACGGATGATCTACCCAACCTGGGGGTTTCTTCAATCCTGGTTCATCCCCAGGACCCCGACATTCTCTTTATGGCGACGGGTGACGGTGACGGCGGCGATACGTTTACCATCGGGGTATTGAAATCCACGGACGGCGGCAATACCTGGAATCCCATCGGGCTTGACCAGGATGTGTCGGCCAGGTCGAGAATCAATAAACTGTTAATGCACCCATCCAACCCGAATATTATCCTGGCGGTCACGGCCCAGGGCATCCACAAAAGTTCCAACGGGGGCGAGACCTGGGTTTATATCACAAATCCACCCAATTTCAAAGACCTGGAAGTAAACAAATCGAACCCGTCCATATGGTATGCATCGGCCTTTTATCAGGGTGTCTATAAATCCACGGATACGGGCGAAAACTGGACCCGACTCACCAACGGTTTACCGCAGCCCCAATCCGGTTTCGGACGGGTGGCGGTGGCGATTTCCGAAAGTTTTCCGTCGATTGTTTACGCGCTGTACGTTAACAACGATACACAGGGTTTTTTGGGACTTTACAGGAGTGCCGACGCCGGTGCTTCCTGGCAATTGCAGTCCAATACCCCCAACCTCCTGGGATGGGATGTATACGGGAACGATTTCGACAGCGGCGGCCAGGCCCATTATGACCTGACACTGGATGTCTCGCCCGCCAACCCCGACATTGTGTACGTGGGCGGCGTGAATATGTGGAAATCTTACAACGGCGGCAAGAACTGGGAGATCGTCGCCCACTGGTACGGTGCCCTGGGTACTCCTTTTGTTCATGCGGATCACCATGATTTTAAGTTTCACCCCAACGATTCCAACACTATTTTTTCCGGCAATGACGGTGGACTCCATAAATCCACCGACGGCGGCGCTTCGTGGACGGACCTCAGCAGCGGCCTGGCCATTCACCAGATTTACCGCCTGGGGCAATCGGCCGCGGATGCGAATAAAATCATTATCGGTAACCAGGACAACGGTTCCGACTTCTATAACGAGGGTACCTGGTACAGTGTTTACGGCGGAGACGGAATGGAGTGTGCAATCGACCCGGAAGATGAGAACAATATGTATTGCAGCGTTTATTACGGTTCATTTTACCGCTCTTCGGACGGGGGGCAATCGTGGGCGTCGATTTCAGGCCCTTTTGGGGGGGATGGTGCCTGGGTAACCCCTTTCTTGATTGATCCCAATAACTCGTCTACGCTGTACGTCGCCGCCGACATGGTTTACAAAAGTACCAACAAAGGGGCGAGTTGGGAGACCATCAGCGGGGAGTTAATTAACAACGATAAGCTTATCGCCATGGCGGTTGCCCCCACCAACAGCGATTATATTTATGTGTCCAACCGTTCGAGCACTGTGTTTCGTACCACAAACGGGGGGGGCGCCTGGACCCAGGTTACCAACCCCCTTCCCGGCAGTACCACCACCACCTGGCTCACCGTAGACCCCCAAAATCCGGCGACGTTATGGCGAACCTTCGGCGGCTACGTAACCGGGCAAAAGGTTTCCCGTTCCACCAACGGCGGCGAAACCTGGGAAAACCTGACGGGTGCGCTGCCCAACGTCCCGGCCAATTGCCTGACTATCGACCCGGTTTCCGGCGGGGTTTATGTAGGGACCGACCTGGGGGTGTTTTATTCTCCCGCTGCCGACGGTAACTGGGTCGCCTTTGATAACGGGCTTCCCAATGTGATCGTCAATGACCTGGAAATCCACCTGGACTCGGGGAAGATCAGGGCGGCCACCTATGGACGCGGTGTATGGGAATCGCCACTGGCTACCATCCCGGATTTTTTTCCCCCGGTGAATCTTGCGGGAGAAAAGTTTCGAAACAAATCCCTGATGCAAAAAGAATACCTGGATGAACTCACATGGGAAGCCAATCCCAAAAACGACCCGGAAAAAATGGCCAAATACCGCATCTATAAACGGGTGGAAAACGACCTGGTCCAGATCGCCGAAGTGGGCGCGGACACCTTTAAATATTGGGTCCGCAAAGTGGCGAATGAGGAAAACACGTATTATATTTCCACCATCAACAATGAAGATAAAGAAAGTACACGGGCCTATGTCCGCGTGACAAGATAAATTTAGACAGGATAACAGGATAAACAGGATGAAAAAGACATTATTATATATCCCGTTTATCCTGTTAATCCCGTCAAAATTAAAACCATAATGAAAAACAGGAAATTTCAATTAAGCGATTGGTTGATGCTGCTGGTGGTGTTGATCTGGGGCGTAAACTTTTCATTGATAAAGATATCGTTGAGAGAGATCCCCCCCATGCCCTTCAACGGGATTCGCCTGCTGATGGCTTCCGCGGTGCTGGTGGTCTGGCTGTTGATAAAGGAAGGCAATCTTCGGGTTAAGAAAGAACATCTATTGAAGATCGTGTTGCTCTCTATTTCCGGTTACACGATCTACCAGTACCTTTTTATCCTGGGGATTCACCTGACCTCGGCGTCCAATACGGCGGTGCTCTTCGGCCTGGCCCCCATTGCCATGGCGTTGTTCAGTGTGGTGCTCAACCGGGAGCCCGTCAAACCCATTGCCTGGATAGGGATTCTCCTGGGGTTCGTGGGGGTTTACATTACGGTTGCGGGTAAGGCCGGCGGCTACCGGTTCTCTTTCGAGACGTTAAAGGGCGACTTCCTTATTTTGACGGCGGTGTTGATCTGGTCGCACTATTCGGTGGCGGCGAAACCGTTGTTGAAATTTTATTCCCCGTTAAAATTCACGACCCTGACGATGACGATCGGGTCGATCCTATTTTTCCCGTTTACCATCGGGGAATTAAAGCGCCTCCCCTACTCCACGATCTCTTTCGAGGCCTGGTTTTTCCTGGTGTTCTCGGGTGTGATGGCGTTATCGGTAAGCCTGATCATCTGGTTCTATTCGGTCCGGAAAGTGGGAAATGCCCAGACGGCGATCTACGGGAACCTGCCGCCGGTGCTGGCGGTGGTGTTTGCATGGCTCATTCTTTCGGAATCCATTGCACTTTCCCTGGTGGCCGGTGCCGCGGTGATTTTCCTGGGTATCTTTTTCACCCGCAAAGGCCGGGATATTTAGCCGCGAAGACACGCGAAGGGACGCGAAGGTCGCGGCGCGGCCCCTCCTAAAAAAAACTTAGCGTTCCTTCGCGTTGCTTCGCGGCTAATCTCTTTTCAAGATTTGGAGAAAGGCCTTTTCCTTTTTTTCGCGGTTCGCGCAGAAACCGGCGAGCAATAATCGATCTTTGCCGAAGAAAACAGCGTGACGAATGCGCGTCTCCCAATCATTTTTAACATACCTGAGGTCCCCAGCGGGCATTAACCGGTTATTCTCAAAGCGAAAGGACCGGACAAACCCGTTCCATTCCAATTCGCCGCCGTTCAACAATTCCGAACGCCCCAGGGCATAAAAAACGGCCTTCCCGGGGTGACGCACAAAATCACGCAGCCGCGTGGAACGGTCACCGGTCCAGGCATAACGCGAAACCATGCGGAACGACCCGCCCTCGAAACGCCAGCATTCCAACCGCGCAATAAGCACTTTTCCCACATCGATGCGTCCGCCCGTCAGGATTTCCATCTTGCCGTCACTGTCCAGGTCCGCGATCAACAACGTACGAAACCGGCTCTCATCTTCCTTTTCCATTATATTATAATGGATTTTCCCATCGCACCAACTGGCAAAGGCCGCCTTTTCACCGTTATCCGTCTTAGTTCTACCGGCGATGACGATATCCTCTTTGCCGTCGCCGTCGATGTCGCCGGTGGCCAGGGCATTGACCCGCAGCGGGATGGCCAGACCATCGAAGGGCCGGGAGACATCGGTTCTAAAATTGTCGTCTATCCCGGTGCGAAATACCCTTACATCCGCCCTATCCGCGTCCGCCCCTTTCGTACCGGGACCGCCGCTGCTGAAACCGCCGTAAACGACGCGGGGCCTCTTTTCGCCGTCCGGTTCGAGTAAAGCGATGGGGTAACCATGGGTATACCGGCTGCCGGAAGAGCGAAACACAAGGGTTTCGATTTCGTCGAATGCCTTCTCGCCCTCATTGCCGGTGTAAACGGATTTTCTTAAAAAACCGGCACCGGTTTCATCCTCACCGCTCCTTCCGGCGGCATAGAACTCCCATCGACCGGAGACAGGATCGGCGGCGGCCACGACGGCACGTATCCGCGTGGGAAGGGACTTGCCCTCGTAAATGACGGAGAAGGTATCTTCCGCCACCTGGACCAACCCGCTGTTTTCCTCGCGGTAAACACCGATATAGCCCCGGTACGACTTTTTAGGCCCGATTTGCCCGCCTGCAATGATCTCGACCCTCCCGTCCCCATCGAGGTCGGCGGTGGTCACCCAGTAAAAACGCGCCCCCTTGACGAAAAGAGAGGGATATTCTCCCCCGGGAGTCGTCCCGGTGCGAGAAGACAAAAGACCGGTAAACAAAAAAACGCTCATCCATAACCCAATCAAAAAAACTCTCATTTTATCTCCTTTTCTTTTTTTATTATTTTTACCTTTGTGTCTTCGTGTCTTAGGTGCTAATCTTTTTCCATTGTTTTACATCGTACCGAAGCGGATCCCGGCGGAGACGGTACGGCCTTCCCGCGGGTATCCCTCGCTTTCGTAGTAATCGACGTCGAAAAGGTTGTTCACCCGGAAGAACAACCGCCAATTCTCACCCAGTTGTTTCGATACGTTGAAGTCCACCACCGTGTAAGGGGCCAGTGTCAACCGGTCACTGCCGTCGTAATAGACCTGGGAAGAAACATAACCGGCGTAAAGCCCGATGATGAAACGTTTGGGCAGTTGAAACCGCAGCCGGAGGTCTACTTTATGTTTCGGGCGGTACTGGATGTATTCCCGGGTCGCCGTGGTCCTGTCCTCGGCCTGCAGCAGGGTATAGGCGGCGGAGAGGCCGGCGTTTTTTAAAAACTGCCAGTCCAGCGAGGTCTCGACTCCCTTAAATACGGCCCTGTCCACATTTCGATAGGGATCGTCCTTATCGACCCGGTCGATGAGGTCTTTGACGCCGTTATAGAATCCAACCAGGGAAACGGAAAAACCGGTCAAGGACCGGTAGTCGAACCCCAGTTCGAATATATTGGATTTCATGGTGTCCAGGTCGGGGTTGCCCGAAGTGGTGGAAAACAATTCCCTGAGAGAAGGGAAACGCGTCTTCCGCGAAGCGGAGGCCCGGAATGCCAGGGTTTCCGATAGCCGAAGGAGCCCCGATACCTGGGGATTAAAAGAGGAGGCGGAGTTGGATTCACCGCCCGGCTCTTCCAGGGAACGAAAGCTCATGATATCCAGGGAAGCGCCGTAAATGAGTGTGAACGAGGGCGTGGGCGTCCATTCGCCTTCCAGGGGAAGGGATATCATGTTCATCCGGTATTTTCCCCAGGGCTCGCCCACGTCGCCCTGCTGCCGGTGGGTGTCCTGCCGGAACCGCAGGGCCAATTTGAGCAAGTGTTTTTCTCTCACGGAAAGCCGGAAAAACACATCGCCGCCGAAGGCGTAATCGTCGAGGGTATCGGTAAAGGCATTTTTCCCGTCCTGGGTGGTATAGGTCCTGTCATCGTAACTGTCCAGCACGTTTTCGAAATACTGGTAATACACCTTGGATTTGTAAGAGAGGGCGCCTATCCTGTCCTGGAATACGAAATCCAGGATGCCTTCCTTCCAGTCGGTAAAACGCCGGAATTTGGCCTTGCTGTCGCTCTCATGGTGGGGGAGTCCTTTTTCCTGGCCGATATGGCTGAAACTGAGGGCGGCTTTGCCTTCTATTCCCATGTCCCAGCCCAGGCTGACCTTACCGGACCAGGCCCGTTTATCGCTGTTTTCGCGGGCGCCGCCTTGTTGGTTCGGGAAAGACCCGTAATCCGAAGACAGACGGGTGGAATCGCGATCAAAATAAGACCCTACCATGAGGTAGCGCACGTTTCCCAGGCTTCCCTGGACCGAAGCGCCCAGGTCCGCGGTTTCCCCTGTGCCGTACAGGCTTTGAAGGGCGAACCGGTTGGAACCGTCGCTTTTTTTGGTAATGATATTGACCACGCCGCCCATGGCATTGGCACCGTAGAGAACCGACGACGCGCCTTTGACCACTTCGATGCGGTCGATGGATTCCACGGGCAGGCTCGACAGGTCCAGTTGGCCGTCATAGGGGGAGGAAATGGGGATGCCGTCCACGAGCAGGGCGGTTTCCCGCTGACGAAATCCGCGGATGCGGATATAGGCTTCTTCTTTTCCGCCCATACGCACGTGGGTACCGGGGACCAGTTCCAGTGCTTCGGCCACGGTTTTGCAGCCTTTTTCCTCGATTTGTTTTGCCGTTACCAGTTGAACCGTGGCGGTTTCGGCAATGGCTTCCCCTTCCACCACGATCACGTCCACGAAGGACGGGTGGGTCACCACCTCTTTTTCGCCGGAATTTTCTCCCTCTGCCATGACCATGAGGGAACAAATGCCCAGGAAGCAGGCGATGAGAAATACAACATTTCGTTTTTGTCTTAAACGTCTATTATTCATTATGATCTCCTTTGCAAACACGGCAGGTAAAACCGTTTCCAATTTTACCCTATCGGTCGAAGGACATGGCGGCACGGCAGTGCCGCTTTAGCCCTTTCGACTCGGAGAAAATGGGATTATATATTATTTTTTTGTATTTGTAAATGATGAGTTTAATGCTCTCATATCTATTGATGGGCAACTCCGGTAAACACGCCCCCTGATTGGGAATAAACCGGCCCCCCCTCTAATCGTAACAAATAACCGGGAATTCAAACGAACATTTCGACAAAATCGTGGTTCCTGTGGTGGGTGATCTTCATCTCTTTTATATTATTGGACTCCTTTAACGAGTGGAACAGGGCGTCGTACTCGGCCCGGGACATCCACTTCTCGATCTCGTTGAACCCGTCGGAATCCATCCAGACCATGAATTTCGCCATGGCACGGGAAAAGATATTCTTCCTGGAACCGATATTCACAAATACGGGCTCGATGATCAGGACTTTCTCACGGGCAAACTGAACGGCAATGGATAAGAGTTTCTTGATATCCGGGAGGGTGAGGTGGTGGAGGATATCGGCCAATAATATCACGTCGGAGTTCCGGTACTGGTTTACGTCCAGGACATTTCCCACTCTGATATCCAGGTCTCTTTTCCTTCCGAATTCGACGAATTTTTCGTTCAGATCGATCCCGGAATAGGAACAACTGGAGTCCATGTATTTTCGCATCCGCCCATACCCGCAGGCGGCTTCAAACACACTCTTTTTTTCCCCGATAAGTTTTTTCACGAGCTTCAAGCCGTCAAGGTAGAGGAAACGGATGGCAAAATCATAAATACGAGGATGTATGTATACAAACGATCTCATAAATGGCTCCAAATTGGATAAAAACCACATTAACACAAAATAAATCGGAAGTCAATAAAAATTTGGCAATTTCATCAATTCAAATTTTACCACGAAGGACACGAAGGACACGAAGGGAATGTTTTTATAAGAGGGTGCCGCGCCGAGGTCTTCGTGTCCTTCGTGTCCTTCGTGGTTCAAAAACCTATTGAAGATTATTGGAAATAATGGTAAAATTTGTTGTGAAAAAAAGACGGGTAATTTTTCGATTTGAACCGTATAACCGGCTCTCCTTCCCGGTGCTCCTGAATGTCTGGGAAACCCACGGGATAGACTGCCGGTTCGAGATCGTCATCAGGGAAACACCGCTGACGGAAAAACCGGTTCAATCCATCTCAAAAGACGACGTCATCCTCTTCTCCTTTATGACTCCCCACCTCCCCCGGGTCCACGGGGAAATAAACACCGTAAAAGAAACCGGGGCATGGATCGTGGGCGGCGGGCCACATATCTCGGGGGAACAGGGACCGGCATTTGAAATGGGTTTCGATATCCTGTTCCAGGGGGAGGGGGAAACAAATTTCCTGGCCTTCGGGTCGGACTTACTGGACAACAAGATCGAGAAGAAAAAAATTTACAAATCCACGGCCGGCACCACAAACGTCCTGGACCGGTATTTACCCGCGTCCGAATACATCAAGGAACTCCCGCCGCTGGAACTCATGAGGGGCTGCTTCTGGAATTGTACTTACTGTTCCACGGGCCAAAATAATGCGGTGTTCCGGTCTCTCGAATCGGTGAGGGCGTACCTGGATGAAACCGCCCGCAGGCAGTTTAAACGGGTCAATTACATTTGCCCGTCTTCCATGGAATACGGGGCCTCCAGGGGACGAAAGCCCAACCTGGAAAAGATCGAAGAACTGCTCCGTCTGACGGCGGCGTATAAATTCAGGTTTATCGAGTACGGGATATTTCCTTCCGAGATACGCCCGGACACCGTTACCGCGGAAGGTATGCGGATGTTGAAAAAATATGTATCCCATAAAGCGGTCACCCTGGGAGCGCAAAGCGGTTCGGATGAGCGGTTAAAAGCGCTGAAACGGGCACATACCGCGGCGGACATCGAAGCGGCCACAGCGGCGGCCAATGATGCGGGGTTCCTGGCGTATCTCGATTTTATCGTGGCTTACCCGGGCGAGACACCGGGGGAACGGCGGGAAACACTCGAATTTATTCAACGGCTCAATAAACATTACCGCATACGGACCCAATTGCACCATTTTTTCCCCCTGTCGGGAAGTGCCTATGCGTTCCGGCTGCCGTCATTTCTAACCGGGGAGGAAAAATTACGATTGAACGCCTTGAAAAAAAACGGGATATCCCGGGACGGATGGGTAAAGAACGAAGAGCAGGCAATCGACTATTTCGATTGGCTGAGAAAAAATTTCCCCGTCCATTATTCAATGTATAAGAAGTAAAGTCCTTTTTTTCCTCTTGACAATAAGAGTTGTACATGAGAAAATACAAATGGTAAAAGAATGTTTATAAATCACAGTTCGAAGCAGGTAACAGCCAAAATTGTTTATTATGGCCCGGGTCTTAGTGGGAAGACCACAAATCTGCAATATATTTTCTCAGTCACCAATCCCAGGACCAGGGGTGAACTGGTAAGTATCGAAACCGATGTGGAACGGACCCTGTTTTTTGATTTGCTGCCCATCAATGTCGGGCTGGTAAACGGTTACCAGACAAAATTCCAACTATACACCGTCCCGGGGCAGGTATTTTACGATTCCACGCGGCAGTTGGTTCTAAAAGGGGCCGATGGGGTCGTTTTCGTGGCGGATTCGCAGGAACTCATGGAAAACGCCAACAAGGAAAGCCTTGAAAATTTAAGGGTCAACCTTTCCAAGCAGAACCAGGACATCCGGGAGATACCGGTTGTGTTTCAATACAATAAACAGGATCTGCAAAATACGTATCCCGCGGACCGGCTCAATAAGAGACTGAATATATTGAACTCCCCCTATTACGGTGCCATTGCCGTTAAAGGTACGGGCGTCATCGAGACCCTGAGAGAAATATCGAGTATGACCCTGAAAAAGATCAAGGGATTACTGGACCAATCGCTGGAGGTGGATAAAAAGAGGGCATTCGTTAAATTCGATACCGATGAAAAACATGAAATAATAAAAAGAGAAGAATTGCCCCTTAAAAAAGTCTCGGTAAAAACCGTCGAAGATTTTCACAATAAAATCTCCTTTGCCGACGATAAGGAAAAGAACCTCCCCCTCTCCCGTGAAAAAACACGTATCGAGGAAAAAGGAGATGTTTTGGACCTCGGGGGTTTTGAACAACTGGAACCGGTAAAGGAAGTCGCAACCGGAACCCGAAAAGCGGAAATAATCGAAGAAATCCCGGAGCTTAAAGGATTCGATGATCCGGGGGCTGTCGAGGATATACCGGAAATACCGGAGATACCGGGATATGAAAAAATCGAAGATATCCCTGAACTCGTCGGCTTTGACGATGATGAAATCCAGATCGAATTGGACGACGGCGACAGCCTCAATATGACGGAAGTGAAGGAATACGAAGATACGAAAGAGTTCGATGATGTCGTCGAGCCCATGGGACAGGAGGAACTTAAAAAAACTCAAGAAGCCCAAAACCCGGTAAAAAAGGAAGCGGTCAAAGCGGACCGGGTATTAAAACCCGTCCCGCCGCAAAAAGTCGAGCCACCGCCGCCGCGACCACCGCAGCCGCAGCAGCAGCCGCAGCAAAAGGTCGAACTGCCCCCAAAACCCATCCGACAAATCATGCCTCCGCCCGTGCCCAAACCATCGGCGCCTCCCCCTCCCAAACCGCCGTCCACGATGTCCACGCCGCCTCCGAAGAAACCGTCTAAACCCAACGTCCTTGATCTCCTGGATAGATTAAAGGACGAAACTCGCGTCACCATCATTAAAAAAATAAAAAAATCGTCGGAAAAAGACACCCCCGTGGTGATCGAAATCAAGGATAAAGACGTTCACCTGCTGGAACCCATTAAAGTCATTATCACCCCCGGTACGAAGAAAATCACCCTTATCCTCGATGTTACCCGGTAAACGGAATCGATAGCGCCGGGGGAAACGGCAGCCCGGATACTCAGTCACTTTCCGTGTACAGGAGATCTTTGAGGTCGTCGCAGTGGACGATTCGTTGGTAGACGGGGCAGTCCCTGCAAGAAGGAAGGGGGTTGTGACATTTTTCTTCCGTGGCCCAGCACGGCCGTTTCATATTTTTGAATGCCGCACAAGATTCCCTTTGGTTGTCCCGGCATTCTCTCAGTTTCCAGCAAGGGGCAAGGGCCAGGAGGCGGCGTATGCCTTCGAAGTTCAAGCCTTCCTCCTGGACCATCCGTTTTATACACCTGATCTTCTCGATTTCCAGGTCAGAATAACGGCGCTGTCCCGTCGGTGTTTTGTGGGCAAGGATTAATCCTTCCTGTTCATATTGGCGAAGCGAATGGGGTGATATTCCCAGCTTGTCTGAAGCCACACCGATGGTGTATACCGGCTCCGTAAACGATCGTTCGGGAATGTTCATGTAAAAATGATCTGTCCGCCGGCGGCTTTTTGGTAAAAATCACCCACCGTGAGAATACCGTCCAGGTCATCGTAAAAGTCTTCCCGTTTCAACTTGAACATATCCACCGCCAGCTTGCAGGCGTAGATTTTTCCGCCCGAAGCCGTGATGATCTCCAGGAATTCACTAACCGGCGGGATATCCAGCTTATCCATTTCCTTTTTCATCATGGCCGAGACACCCGCTTCCACGCCGGGAATACTGCCGAGAAAAGTCGGGAAAGGGAGACCGCCGGGCATTTCCATGGCCGGGTTTCCCACGGTTGCCGTATGGAGCCTGTCCATCCTGTTTTTCCGGATGGCGTTCAAACCGAAAAAAGTAAAGAAAAGATTGGCTTCAATACCTTCCATCCGTGCGCCGTTGGCCAGTATCAGCGAAGCGTACACATCTTCCAGTGCGCCTTTGGCACAAATAACGGAAACTTTTTTTATTTTTTCCTCGTTATCGCTCATAACATTCTCCTGGTCCCGGTTAGATACAACTGGCCGGTTTCGGTATACCCGCGATAAGTGATGAGTGCTTTAACGGTCCGCCGGGAAATAGCTTGAAAAATTCTTTAATATCAGTCACTCCGGATTTCCCCACTTTCCTTACGGAAAGGGCAATACCTTCTTTATAGCTTTTTTGGAGATAATCGATCACTTCCCAATGTTTCTCCGTCAGCGTATCGATTCCTAACTCTTTTGCCAGTGCAGCGGCAATATCTTTGTTCCACTGTTCAAGATCGGTCATATAACCGTTTTCGTCAACATCGACGTTAGCACCTGCGATTTCTTTTTGCGCCATTTTTTTCTCCTATTAATTTTATGCTTTTTTCTTTTGTTTTGCCGCGATAGCGGCGATGTCCAGGACCAGATCGATACTGCGTAAAACTTCCGGGTTCCTGGCTTTTTTCAATATCCTGAAGAAGGAGACTTTTCCTCTTCTCTCTAAATCCATTTTTTCCACTTCCAGGGCAATGCGTTCCAGTTTTTCCAGGTTCTCGCCCGTTGCCAGGCGGTTGGAGAGTTTTAATATCCTGACGTGGTTGTCACCCATACGTTCGATCTCTTCGGGGGTGAAATTCTCGTGCAGCCGTTTCATCCCGGAGAAAGCACTTTGCATGGAAGTGAACAGGCCGTCCTTTTCCAATTGCTCAAATTTTTCAACCATGTCGTTGAAGACCTCTTTTGCCAGCGGCGCGACATCTTCCGCCAGTTCCGTAATGCTTTCCAACTGGTTCATCATCCTGGACAGGTTTTTAACATTCCGCAGCATTTTCTTGATGAGTGCGATTAAGTCCTCACTCCTGAAATGAAAATCCACATCCGCCAGGAAATTGACAATCCCGGTAAAGGCATCGTTGGCAAACAACGCCATGTCTTCCTTGAGTTCATCGACGGCTTTCAAGCGTGAGGTAACGCTCATCACCTGATCGGTCAAAAAATCGATCTTATCGTTCAATACTTTTATTTCTTCGCTCATGATAGGCCTCTACGCGCTGCATGCCTCACGCTACACCGTCCACTTTCCTTTCATACACATCTGGGGTTCCAGAGGTAATTCGGCCCCCCGCATCAGGAGGTTCCAGTAGACCCAGCGGAAGGTCATTTTACCCCAATGATTCATCCTGGTCTCCTGGAGCAGTGAAAACGGACCGACCCCGGGAACGGGGAATTTTCCCGGCAGGGGCTCGGTATCGTAATTGAAATCGATCAATATCCCTTTGCCGAAACCGGATTCGATAAAGCAGTTGGCATGACCGTCGAATTCTTCCAGCAGTTCCTTCTCGTCCATCCTGCGAATGATGTTTGTGACCAGCGTATCAACCTGGAAATGAGCAACCGATCCGGCCTTGGAACTGGGCAGGTTCGTGGCGTCCCCCAGTACGAAAATGTTGTCGAAATCCCTGGACAGCAAGGTGTGCTTTTGAGTGGGGACGAAGTACAGTTCATCGCCCAGGCCGGATTTCTCGATCACCGGGGCGCCCATGTTGGTGGGGATCTCCACCAGGACGTCGTAGTCGATTTCCTGTTCGTCGTAGGACCTGATCACGTTTCTTTCCGAATCCACCGATTCGATATTGAAATCGGGAACGATCTTTATGTTTTTCGCTTCGACGATCTCCCCCAGGTATTTGGACGCGATGGGCCGGGTAAAAGCGCCGGAAAGGGGAGTGGCAAGTACCAGTTCCACTTTGTCCCTCATTCCCTGGGAAGTAAACCACCAATCCGCCAGGAAAATAAATTCCAAAGGGGCCACCGGGCATTTAACGGGCATTTCCGCGATATTCAACACCAATTTTCCCCCCTTCCAGTACCTTAAGAAGCGTGCCAGCTCCACCGCACCATCGGGGGTATAAAAATCGAAAATATTCTTTTTCCACCCGGACCCCGTTAATCCCTCTACCTCTTCGGGAGCAATACGTGTGCCCGTCGCAATAATAAGAATGTCGTAGTCCACTTTTACATTGTTTTCCAGGATAACGCGATTGTTATCGGGTTCAATGGTTTCCGCGCGGGCAAGGATGAAATCCACGCCGCCGGGGAAATAATCTCTCCTGGGTTTAACAACCATATTCTTCGAATAGATACCGAAAGGAATAAAGAGGAAACCGGGCTGGTAATAGTGAACTTCGCTGTGATCGATGATCTTAATGGACAACTCCTCGTTTTGCGCGGTTTTAACCAACTTGTTTGCAAGCATTGTACCGCCTGCGCCGCCACCTAAAATGACAATCTTTTTCATTTACTCATACTCCTTTTACCATTTTTCATTTATACCGACTAACCGCGAAACCGATGCCGGAGAGCATTGATTTCCTATATCATACAATCTAATTTTAATGGATAAGACAGAATAAGTCAAGTGTTATCCGGGGGGAAAATATTTTTTTAGATTGGTGATTACATTTGATAGTATTGAAGTCGGGAGTTAAATGATGAACGGAAGAGAACTTCTCCTTCCGAGGCTCTTCAAGCGCCGTTCATCATTTTTTTTATCTTTATACCCCGGGTTTTTAACGATTTCCCTTATTATTATTTTTTGAGGATGGTTTTGCCGCTGCAACCGTGGTAATACGTGTGCCGATGAATGCCCCGGTGCTGCTTGTACCGTCGGTGAAAATCCGTATGGAACTTCCGCTTATGGTATCTTCAGTGGCAAATAGACCACTGTAATCGTAGGCGACATCGGGGAAAGCAAGGTTGAACTTAACCACCGTACCGTTCACGGTGTATGTGCCCACACCGCCGTCGCTGTCCGAAACCGTACCGCTTTCGCTGTCGCCTGAAAAGGTGACGGTGACATTGAAAGAACTCCCGTCGTTGTATTTTTCCTCCAGTGTCCATGAGCTTCGAATATCGTAATGAAGGGTAGCGGAAGCGGTAAGCACGTGTTCCGCGTCTATGGTGATTGTTCCACTGGCCGGGATTTCTACGTTATCAAGTTTTACCACCAGGTCTTGATATTTATCTTTCAGGCTGTAGCTGTAATCGATGGTAGCACCGGGATAGCGGTAATATATCCCGGCTGCGGGGGCGCCATCGATCCCGTCGGTAACGGATACGAGGAACAGGATGGCTTCGGGGTCGGGTGTGATATAGGCTTGCAGCGAATGGTCCCCTTCGATGGTAATGGTACCGCTGGGTTCGATAACCGAGCCGTCCAGTCTGACTTCCAGGTTAAGATAACCGGTGTCGGGGGTGTAATCGTAATCCACCTTATCGTTCAGGTCATGTGTATATCTCCCGGTTTCCGGGGAGCCTAAAACTCCGGCGGGAATATTTACCGTCAACGTATAGGTGTTGGTTTCGGTTGATTTTTTACAACCCATATGGAGTATGGTAACCGTTAATATTGTAAAAAGTAAAGAAATAGTTAAGATTTTTTTCATCTGGGTGCCTCCTTCCTAAAATTTCAATCCAAGTCCAATGGCAAGTCGGAGTCCGCCGGCGTTGTAGTATTCTCCGTCCCGGGTATCCCAAACATACATGTAGCCCAGGGAAGCTTCCGCAAATACATTATTTATAAGGCCGTATGTTACCCCCAGGTTTCCCCTGACTCCGATCCCGGATTCCGTGGCTTTTTCACTTCTAACGATACTGTTGGTGGTGGTTTGAGTGGATTTTATTTTAATTGTGTTGTTCGTGGCGCAAAAGCCGACTTCAAGACTTACCGAGAATTCGGCGGGATCGCGATAGCCGACAAAGTATCCCAATCCGCCGGCATAGAAAAGTTTTTGTGATGTGTTTTTGGCTTCGATATCAGGGTTTACTATTCCTTTGTTACTCCATTCTTCCCAACCGTAGCTGGCGGGTAGAAATCCGCCGCTGCCCCACAGGTAGAAGTTGCCCTTGACCCTGAACGTAAATTTCGCCTCGGGGAAAAATTTCTTTCCCCCGTATTCCTCTTTATAAGTGGAATCCGCAACAGATAGGTAATCGCAATAGACGGTAAGTGTAAAATTTTCTGCCGAAATAAAAACCGACGTGAGAAGCAGCAGTAAAACAAAGATCAACGATTTTTTCATTATACCTCCTTCGAACATCTATCTCATCGTTCTGAACATTCGAGTATTTGTTTGTTTCCAAGGTAGTATTATATGAGCGTATTCACTCTATGTCAAGCATACTCGTTTTTTTCCGGCTCTTTTTTTAAACATCAAATCCGGCACCGGGGATGGGCGCAGGATTTTGAGGGTCCCCGCGGGTCCGGGAGCGGGGACATCAAAATCAATATCTTTCTAAGGTAAAATTATCGTGGAATTTCCCGGTTATCAACAGGAACATCCCTGGGGCATGCTGCCGCAGCATGTGTTCCACTCGGGATCGGTTTCACATATACAGTCGGTAGCGCATACCGTGGCGCATATGGATAAATAAAGTGATGTCGGAGGTCTTCCACCCTGGACGGAGTCCAGTTGATTGTTATCCAGGTTGGTAACCGTGTGCTTTTTTAGTGTTAATTTTTTACTTAATTTTTTGTTTTTCATTTGATTCTCCTTTCTTTATTGGTATCAGTCAACCCGGACCCGGAATGTGAAACGTTGACCGGTGACTTACTTTCTTCCCCGGCTTCCATCTAGCCAACCGGGGTAAAGTCCGAAGGCCTCCATTTGTTTCCCGAGAGGTGTGGTGTCGATCAGTTTTTGGATTTCGGCACGCGTCTGGCGTTTCCATGTGACATCCATATTCGCGAACCCATAAGTAAACGCGGCCAATATCGCGGCGTTTTTCTTGAGCTGACGGAGATCGACTTTATCGAAGGTATCGGACTCGGCGTGATAGTCCAGCGTATAATCGCCCATTTCCTGGTCGAACATAACTGCGGCGATGCCCTGCATCATAAAATCATAATGATCGGTCCCGGTCTGCGGTACATTAATGTAATTAAAAGGCCCCATTTCCTCGACCGGCTTAAGGGCGCGTTTTAACGGTTCGATTATCTCTCCCCGGCCGCAGGTGACAAAACCCGAAATACGTCCGCTCCCGGTATCGAGGGAACATGCCATCACATGCCCGTCCATTTCATCCAGGTGCATGAGCGTATATTGCCATGAACCGACGAGCCCCTGTTCTTCACCGTTCCAGAGCGCGAACCGGATGGTCCGTTTGGGCATGATGCCCAGGCGTTTCATTTGCCTGGCAACGTCGATCACGACGGCCACGTTGCACCCGTTGTCATTGGCCCCGGTCCCCAGGTCCCATGAATCCAGGTGGGCACCGACGACGACGATTTCACCCGGTTTTTCGGACCCCCCGATCTCGCCGATGACATTGAAGCTTTCGTACTCGCCGCCGGATTGGACATCTATTTTCGCCGTGAGGAACAATGTTTTACCGCCGCGCAGTAACCGAAGGGCCCGTTCGGCATGTTCCCTTACCATGACCAGCATCGGGTGTTTATTCTCTTCCCCCAGGGAGGCATTGTGTCGATAGAGTAAACCCCTGGGGCGTGAAGACATGTAGACCACACCGGCCACCCCGGCGGCAAATGCCCGTTTTTCGATGGCGGCCCCCTCCGTGTATTCATTGAACAGTCCCTCGAGACCGCGGAGTACTTCGGTTTCTACAAGAATAAAGGCCCCTTTTGCTTTTGGCCCCACATGTGTGAAATCTTCTTCAGTCCCATGCCCCACTTCGATCAGCGGCGCTTTAAGGCCCGCCTTCGGGGTCGGTGTCGAGAACGGCATTACCACCACTCTCGGGGTGAACGAGACATCGCCGGAAATAGCTGCTTCGGCCTCGGCCGAATTTTTCAACCAGGATTTGGGCATGGTGAACGATTCTTTTTTTGCCGGAATGCCGGCGTCCTCGAATTTTTTCAATGCCCATTCGACGGCTTCCAGGTTTGCTTTTGAACCGGTAGGGCGGCCGCCGATCTCGTCGCAAAGCTGCTCTAAGTCCGTGATCACCGGTGTGTCTTCCAGCATGGCCGAAACCAGGCGGTCCACTTCCGACTTTTCCGGGACCGCTTGCGTCGTTAGTGCCAGGCATATGACCACGATAAAAATGAATTTTGTAACAGATGATTTTAACGGGTTCATCGTTTTCTCCTTTTCTGCAGATATTATAAGGGTTGGAAAATATCTTCTAGCCATAATGTAATATTAATGGAAAAAGCCGTGAAAGTCAATACGCTCTTTCCGCGATTTCCCGGGATTATAACTTTCCTGTATTTAAAAATGAAATAAATAAGGCCCGGCTATTGAAAATCCAATTTTTTTTTCTTAAAATAGTACCGAAGGAACTAAAAACCCTGAAATAGCAACTCCTTTCGGGCGGTGTCAAGTATGTAAGGTAGAGGAGGCAGGAATGAGTAAGAAGGTGGTTTTGTTTTTGCTTTGCTTTTCCTGGGCGGTTTTCTATGCTTTTCCCGATGTGTTCATTATCGCGAACCCCGACACGGAACTCTCTTCCCTGGAAAAGAAAGAGATTAGAGACATCTTTACGGGAAAGAGGACCCGGTGGAACGGCAGTGGGAAAATTACTATCGCCATTTTGGAAAACCTGGACGTTCACAAGGAATTCCTCCTGGAATTCGTTCGGAAAACACCGTCACAATTCAGGAATTATTGGAGACGGAAGGTGTTTACCGGGGAGGGAAAGCTCCCGAAGTCATTTGGGAGCGAAGCCGAACTCATCGATTTTGTGGCCGGTACAAAAGGTGCGGTGGGATATATTTCATCACCGGCGAAAAAACCCGTAAAAGTCATCGAAATTAAAGACGACAGGGAAGGTGACGGATGAGAACGGTAAAGAGACTAATATTTGTATTTTTCATATATGTTTTCCCGGTAGGTCATGCGCTGCAGGCCGGGGATTTAAAAATCGATATTCACGGTTATATATCGCAAGGTATTTTGGTCAGTAACAAGAACAATTTCCTGGCGGATACCCGGAAGGGAACATTCCAATTTAACGAATTGGGGATCAATTTTTCAACCGACGTGACGGACAAATTACGGGTAGGTCTCCAAATGGCGGCCCATGACATTGGGGATACCGGGAACGATAAAGTAAAGATCGATTGGGCGTTTGCCGATTATCGCCGGTGGGATTGGCTGGGTATCCGTGTGGGACAAATGAAAGTACCCCTGGGTTTTTACAACAAGACCCGGGACCTCGATATGCTGCGCACCGCCATTTTACTCCCTCAATCGGTCTACAGCGAGATATTCCGTGACAATACTAACGCACTAAAGGGAATCGGCGGTTACGGCGACATATCTATCAACGCATTGGGGAATATTTCATACGAAGTATTGGTGGGTACAATGGAGATCGATAACGACGGCATAACCACTAAACGCAGCGAGGCCAGGGGTGGGATTAAAGTTGAAAAATACGATGTACACACCATGGCCGTCTGGGCCATCCAGTGGGAAACACCCCTGGAAGGATTACGCATCGGGACTTCCCATGAATACGGCTCTTTAGAGACCCATGCCACCCTTACCGAAGATATCGTCATCCCGGTATCTTTTCCCCCTTATACCATAACTGCCGCTGAAAAAGGGGCCGTCGTACTCAGCAGTATCCCGGATTTGAAATTGTCCGTTTATTCGCTTGAATATACCTGGAGAGACCTTGTCCTGGCCGCCGAATACCTCCGGTTAAAGCATGATGTAAGTAGCCGTGTCGCCGGACTGGAAGTGATGAGGGGCAACGTTAACGTGGAAAGCTTTTATGGAAGCGCCGACTACCGGGTTAGCGACCGGTTTGTATTAGGGGCGTATTATTCGGTTTTTTTCAGGGACCGGAACGACCGGGATGGAACCAAAACCCCTTATAATCCTATTTTCAGTGCCTATCAAAAGGATGCTTGCCTCTCGTTTCGTTTCGATTTGAATGACCACTGGATATTTAAACTGGAGGGACACGTGATTGACGGAGTGGGTTTAATCAATCTCCAGGATAATTTAAATGACGCCGGTGTCCCCGAATTCGACAGGAAATGGTTCCTGTTGGCCGCGAAAATGACGTTCAGCTTTTGATTAAACGTGAGAAAGGAACATGAAATGAGTAAATACTCCTTCAGTATCTCAAGAAAAGTATGGCTCGGGTTGAGTATTTTGATCATCGGTTACATGGTATCCATGATATTCGGGTTTATCCGGGGGCGGGAGACCGAAACCCGGCTTCACCGCGTCTCGGGATCCGTTTTCCCTGCGGCCGTGCAAAGCAAAGTCGCATTGACGAAGTTCAATGAACAGGCGAAACTGTACAACGATGCCGTTGTGTTCGGGGAGGAAGCCATCTTAAAGGATGCCGAAACCGCGGCGTTGGCATCCCAGGAAGCCGTTAAACTCCTGGTCGATTTGATGGAAAACGATAAGCCCGGGAAAAACGCGGTACAGGGGTTATTAAAAGAGCTGACCGGTTTCACCGCGGCGGCCGGGTCTTTGTATTCCCGAATGCTCCGGGAGATAGATAGTGAAACATTCTCGAAAAAGGCATCGGAAATGACACGCGATACTGAAAAACTCCGCCAAAAATTATCCGCACTCACCGATACTTTTTCCAACCATTTGAAAAGTGAACTTGTGAATATCAGTAATGCCAGCCGGGACCGGCGGTATTGGAGCATGATCGTTTTTATTTTCGTCGTATCCGTTTCCTTTATCCTGGTATCCATTCTTATCCGGCGCGCAGTCACACGTCCGCTGCAAAAGGTCGCCGAACTGGCAACCGCCATGGCCGAAGGCGACCTGTCGAGGAAACTGGATATCCGCCAGAAAGACGAGATCGGCGGGCTTGCCCGGGCCATGAATCTTATGGCCGAAGAGATCGAGGCCTCCCACGCACTTTTGGAACAAAAAGTGGCCGAACGTACCGCCAGCCTGAAAGAAACCAATGTAAAATTGAGGGAAGAGATCGCGGAACGGGAACGAACCGGGGAAGAACTGAAAAAAACCCGGGACCAACTGGTCGAAGCCGCCCGGGAGGCGGAAGAGGCAAATCGAAGTAAAAGCGAATTCCTGGCCAACATGAGCCATGAAATCCGCACCCCCCTCACCGGTGTGATCGGTATGACCGAGATGCTGATGTATACACCTCTTTCAAGTGAACAGAAAGATTACATCGAGACGATAAATATCAGCAGCGAAACGCTGTTGACCATTATCAACGATATTCTCGATCTATCCAAGATAGAGGCGGGGGAGTTCTCGCTCGCTTCAGAACCCTTCGATCTTGAAAAAGCGGTACACGGTGTGGCGCGGATTATTGCCCCGCAGGCCGAGAAAAAAAAATTGGACGTGCGGGTCCTGTTCCAACCCGGCGTATCTTACCGGGTTGTCGGGGACCAGATCCGGGTGCGACAGATCATCTTTAACCTGGTGGGAAACGCGGTAAAATTTACCCATGAAGGCGGTATCGATATCCGGGTGCATTCGGAAGACCGGTGTGAAGATAACTGTCATTTCCATATCGAGATCAAGGATACGGGTATCGGTATCGAACCGGCGTTTATCGATGCCATTTTCGATAAGTTTACCCAGGTAGATGCCTCCCATACCCGGAAATACGGCGGCACCGGGCTCGGCCTGCCCGTGACCCGTCAACTGGTGGAGATCATGGGCGGTTCGCTTCGGGTGGAGAGTACCCCCGGTAAGGGATCGGTTTTCCATGTGGTTTTACCGTTGTCCATGGATACCGAAACCGACGAGGCGGTGCCCGACGAATCCCTGGAGGAAACGGCGGAGGAGATCGGGCCCATGGGCGTGAACCGGGGCGGGACGGGGTACGCGACGATTCTCCTGGCCGAAGATAACAAGATCAACCAGAAACTGATCCGGGCGATCATTAAAAAGGCCGGTTATTACCTGGATATAGTCGAGGATGGGAAAGCGGCCCTGGAAAAAGTAAGAACCGGCGCCTATGACCTGGTTTTAATGGATATCCAGATGCCGGAGATGAACGGGTTGGATGCCACTAAAGCCATCAGGCAAGCGGGGTTTGCAGAGATACCGGTTATTGCCATGACGGCCAGTGCGTTTGAGAAGGACAGGAAGATGTGTTTGGATGCGGGTATGAATGATTTTATTTCAAAGCCCTTAAAGCAGACCGATCTGCTCCGGATGATCTTCAAATGGACAAAATAGGACGCTCACGGAGTCAGGCGGGTCAGGCGAGGTGTGCGTCCAGGTTGAATAAAACCGGGAACCGGGAGTAACGGGAAACCCAAAGGACAGACTTTTTCGTTTTGTGTCCCGAAAACAGGACAATATCTCCTTTTTCTTTTGGCATTGATATTGCCTCAATTGAATCTATCAAACAAATTAAAGGAGGATACATGAAAAAAATATTTACATTAATTATGATTATTTTGATGGCGGGAACGATGATACTGTTTGCTTTTGAAAAAGGGACCAAAGGCATCGGTGGAAATGTTTCCTTTAACAGCCCGAAAAATAGTTCATCCGCTATTATGATCGGTCCTCAACTCAATTATTTCGTATTGAATAATCTTTGCCTGGACCTTTCCCTTGGTTACAATCATTCCTGGAAAAATGACGAGACTTTCAAGTCCACCGATACCCTGGATATCGGGTTCGGTGCCCGTTATTTCTTTTTTAAAAAATTCTATGCCGGGGCCGGCCTTTTTTATCATGGATTTCGAAACAACGATGTGGAAAGCACGTCCCGGGAAACAAGATTGAGATTGAGTGCCGGTTACCTGTTCGAGCTCGCTAAGAATGTCTACCTCGATTTAGGTGTCACTTATACCAAAGGATTGGGTGATGTTCACATAGAATCCCCTGCATATTATGAGGTCTACGGTTCAACCAGTGCATCTTATGAGAACAAGACGTCCATTTTCCGGAGTGTGATCGGGATATCGATATTCTTCAAATAGCGATTTCTTTCGAGAAAGATAAATAAGTAAATAAGGGGTCAGCCCCACATGATGCGAGCCTCGCCCGGAGACGATGAAAAAAGCAATGGAATTCCACAGTAAGGGCAGGCGGTGCCAGCCACTACTTATCCCG
>Ga0210082_1000013_pt1 | contig 35455 bp, 32 predicted proteins | sample White_ThreeSqA_D_2_FD_185592 | JGI IMG/M metagenome (GOLD analysis project Ga0210082, IMG submission 185592) | Wetland microbial communities from the San Francisco Bay, California, USA, that impact long-term carbon sequestration -... | ecosystem: Environmental > Aquatic > Marine > Wetlands ... | reverse complement strand
GCGTCGTGCGTATTCCCAATATTTCCCGATAATAACAATCCCGTGTACATGGTTGGGCATTACCACGAATGCATCTAATTTTACATTTTCAAATTTATTGGGTATTTCAATCCATAATTCCTTTGCTTTTTCGCCCACCCCATTCAATTCAATTTTCCTGTTTATTATATCCCCAAAAAAATATTCCCGGTCCCTGGTGCAAATGGTAACGGCATACACGCCTTTGGAATAATCTCGGTCCTGCAACCGGATGGATTTGCGATACGGTGGGATTCGTTTAGGTGTCATTTGACCGGAATCCGTTTGGGGCGGGAGGAATTGGTTCGGACGCGATAAATCGCGTCCCTACAGGAAGATATGCATTCATACCATCGTAAGGGGAGAAGATAAAACAAAAATGGGGGGAAAATGATTTTGTTATTTTTTGCATGCCAATATAATACATTGGCCGTAAAAAAGTGTCAAGCCTTTTTTATATTTGTGGTTTAATCGTTGACAGAAACGGATATGGCGGATATAATAAAAACCGGTAAACCAGTTAATAAATTTAGAGAGGTCACCATGAACCAATTATCCGGTTATTACTCCCCGTCTAACAAGATAGAACCGGGAGGATTCTCTAAATTGTTTGCCTACGGCTTTATCGGTACCCTGCCCTTTGCCGCGGCCGCGGGTTACCTTACTTATTTCGTGGGCTCGAATAAGATCGTACTAACCGAAGTGGTGGTCGGCGTCGCACCGGATGTGGACGCGATGATAAATGAAATATCGTGGACACACAGGGTCAAGAGCAAATTTCTCGAACTGATCGGTTGGTGACCCGTATCCCATCTCACAAAGCCACTTCCAGGAGAGGGAAAATTGAATTATCCCGGGAACTATGATATAAAATAACTTCAAAGGAGCGAATAATGAAAAACCATTACCTTGTTTCGATTATCTTGTTTCTCTTCATGGGACTCGTGTCACAGCCCTGCTTTGCCGGACGGATCGAAACGGATAAACAACGATGGAAACCGTTCTACCTGAACGTTAATCCTTCCCTGGAAGTTGATTCCTCCGTTAAAAATAAAACTTTATTATCCATACCCAAACTTGTTGACATTTTTCCCTTTTTTCCTATATAATTTCAGACTGGGATGAAACGTATGACGAAAATACGAAGGCGAATAAAAAAAATTATACAATAAAAAAAGGAGGAAATATCTATGAAAAAGAAAGTCACATTAAGTCTGAAAGACTTAAAGGTAAAGAGTTTTGTCACGGAAATGAAACCGGAAACCACCCAAAAAGTGAAGGGTGGGATTTATACGATTGAGTTTCATCCCTGCAACACCAATGAAGGGGGTTGTATCCCCGAAAGCGAATATCCACCATTCTGTGATTAGTCGCGCGGTGGCCAAATTAGTCACGTTTTAGGAGTTTAAACTCCTTCCAATTTTTGGGGCCGAGTACAGCGCCCGGTTTCAGTACCACTCAATCGCCGGGCATGTACTTAGCCCCAAAATCGGTCCGGTATCCCAACCTGATTCGTACAAAAATCCCTTAGTGCAAGAAATATAGGAGCGTGTTGTTTAATACTATCAGGAAATTTCGTTGACCCGGAGGTTGTGATGAAACGAAAAAATGGTTTTCCTTTTTGCCTGGTGTTCTTGTTTGTTTTACCCGTTTTGTTTTACCCGGCGGGTTTTGCCGCGGAGAAACCGGGCGATTCCGAAGTTGACCGGTCCCTTTGATTTTGTATTCTGCGACGCGGACAAGGATTGCTATAAAAAAGCGAAGAAATAATTCAAGCTTCACTTTTGGCACGGCACCAAATCGCCAGATTATGGTTGACCCATTCGCTCATTTTGCTTATAATCTATCCATGACGGATAATAAAGATTATAATATCGAACAAGCCATTAACGCCATAGGCAAACTGAGAGGATACGACGCAAGCAACCTCCATATCACAAAAATCGACCGCTTCGACGGCGAGTTCATGGAATACCCGGACGCACTCTCCGAAGAAGTGAAAAAGGTCTATAAAGATAAAGGTATCGTGAAACTCTTCTCTCACCAGTCGGACGCCATACGGCACGTCCTGGACGGGAAGCACGTGGTGGTTTCCACTCCCACGGCCTCGGGTAAGACCCTTATCTATAATACCGTTACCCTGGATGCCGTCACCCGCGATCCTTCCGCCCGTTCGCTCTACCTCTTCCCCACCAAGGCCCTTTCACAAGACCAGTTGGCCGAACTCCTCGACCTGAATAAATTAATGGGCGATAAACTGGGCCTCTTTACCTACGACGGCGATACCCCCCAGAGCACCCGCAAAGCCATCCGGAAACGGGCCCAGATCGTACTGACCAACCCCTATATGCTGCACTCGGGCATCCTCCCCCACCACACCAAGTGGGTCAACCTCTTCGAGAACCTCAAATACGTCATTATCGACGAACTGCACTATTATACCGGCGTATTCGGTTCCCATACCGCCAATGTCATGCGCCGCCTTAAACGGATATGTAATTTCTACGGATCGAACCCGGTCTTTATCATGTCTTCCGCCACCATCGCAAACCCGGGGGAACTGGCCGAACGGATCATCGAGGAAAAGGTCGTGGTGGTGGATAAAAACGGCGCCCCCAGGGGTGAAAAATACCTCGTTTTCTTTAATCCCCCCGTGGTCAATAAAGAACTGGGTATCCGGCGCTCCTATGTCGCCGTTGCCCGGCAGGTCTCCGGGCTCCTCCTGAAAAACGGCCTCCAGATCATCACCTTTGCCAACTCACGCCTCATTACCGAAGTCCTGGTAAAATACCTGAAAAACGATTTCGAAAAAAACGTCACCGATTCGGGGAAGATCCGGGGCTACCGCGGCGGCTACCTCCCCAAAAAACGACGGGAGATCGAACACGGCCTGCGAGATGGAGAAATCCGGGCCGTGGTTTCCACCAATGCACTGGAACTGGGCATCGATATTGGTTCGCTGGACGCCGCGGTACTGGCCTCTTACCCCGGCACCATCGCCTCCACGTGGCAGCGAATCGGACGGGCCGGCAGACGGGCGGGAAAAGCCATCGGCGTCCTGGTCTCCTCCTCCTCGCCGGTGGACCAGTTCATCGTTAACCACCCCGAATACTTCACCGGTAAATCCCCTGAAATGGGACGCGTCAATCCCGACAATCTCACCATCCTCATCGAGCATATCAAGTGCGCCGCTTTCGAGCTTCCCTTTGTCAAAGGCGAAACCTTCGGCAGCGAAGACCTGGATGAAATATTGAATTACCTGGCGGAAAACAGGATTCTCTTCCAAAACAAGGACAAATGGTTCTGGACCGAAGAGGGGTACCCCGCCGACGCGGTCAGCATCAACCGCATCAGCTCGGATAATTTCGTCGTGGTGGACCGTACCGAGGGGGAAAAAGTCATCGCCGAAGTGGATTTCTCATCCGCATTGGAAACGCTGCACCCCAAAGCCATCTACATGCTGGAATCGGAACAGTACGTGGTGGAGGAGTTCGATTATCAAAACAGGAAAGCCTTCGTCAGGAAATCCAATTCCGATTATTACACCGATGCCGTTACCTACACGAAAATGGCCGTCCTCGATATCTTCGAAAAAACCATTGGTGACAGGCACGATATTTTCTACGGTGACGTGCATGTTTTTTCCCAGGTGGTGGGGTTCAAGAAATTGAAGTTTTTCACCAATGAAAACGTGGGTGCCGGCGACCTTCAACTGCCTCAGCAGGAGATGCACTCCACTGCGTTCTGGTTCACGCTGAAATCCGAGCTGCTGAATACGGTCGATATTTCCTCCGAGGAAAAAGCCGAAGCGGTTTCCGGTATCGCTTACCTGATGCGGTATATTTGCGCGGTTATGTTGATGTGCGATGTCAAGGACCTGGGCGTGGCCGTGGAAGACAACGTTACCAAAGAGACGATCAACCGTCAGACCATACAGAACATGGCGGACTTTGAACCCAACATCTATATTTACGACAGTTATCCCAACGGGATTGGGTTTTCCGAGGTTTTGTTCGCCCGGGCCGGGGAGATTTTCGAAAAGGTCCTCGATGCCGTTAAACGCTGCGACTGCGAAAAAGGCTGTCCTTCCTGTGTCGGTCCCCCCATCCGGACCGGCGACAATCACAAGGACGCGGCTTCCTTCATCATCAGCTTATTACTGGATAGGGTGTATCATTAGAAATGCCGGATCGGAGCGTTACATCTCCGCCTCTTCTTGCTCCAAAACCATGACGTCGTAGGCCTGGATCCGGCGGAGCAAACGGTCGATATCTTTTTTGTATGCTTCGTAAGGGATAATAACATAGTCCTTCAATTGCGGTGCTTTTTTAAGTTTCAACAGATCGTCGTGTGAATAGATCACCATCCTGAGAACTTTCTCGCTGTTGAGTTGATAGAGTTCGATGGGAATGACTTTATAATATAAACAGAACTCCTTACCGATTTGCTCTACCAGGTTGAAGTCCAATTCGAACCCCTCCAGGTTGAGATAATCCACGCCTCTTTGCTCTTTCAGGTAAACCGTCAACTCCTCGGGTGTCAGCAGGTTCATCATTATGAAAATCTGTCCGATTCGCTGCTTAAAGGTTTTTTGTTTTTCAATCGCCGAGATGAGATTGCTCCTCGTGATCTTTCCCGCCCGGATGAGAAGTTCCCCTAATTTCAGACTGGCTCTGCTCTCCAGGATCAGTTTTTCTTCCAGGATTTCTTTCGGGCAATTCTTCAGGAAATTGCTTCTATAATCTTCCGGTGCACTGCAGCCGCATTTGAGGCAATAGGGGCAAATAAGTGTCGGATCGTTGTGACTGCAAAAAGACGCTTCCCCCGCATCGAACTCGCAAGTACAAAACCAGCATTTCACCACATATTCTTCCATCGTTTTCACTGCTCTCCAGGAAAATAATGTATCCATTATAAGAAAAAAACAATAAAAAAGCAAAAAAAAATAACACAAAAGAAAAAAGATTCTTTTCGGGCCGGATGACCGCCGGGGGAAAAGGACAAAATAAATTTGAAAAAAATCTCAAATCGTACTATAATAGGATTTGTTAATCTGGAGTATTAACTATGGAAGAAAAAGTGTTCGAAGTTGAAATGATGTATATCCGGCACACAACCGGGACAAATTATTCGATCGAGTTTACCGGGAGGCGCTGTAAAAACGTGATATTGAACTTTTCAAAAGTCGAGGGCATCGAATTCAGCTTGCAGAGGGCACTGGAAATAAAACATTCATATGTCCAGATGGCCGATGGACAAAACAAAATATGGAATTTAAAATTTGCTTACCCGACAAATTTCGGCGTCAAACTGTTATTGGGAAAAATAATCATCGATGTCATTTGAACCGGGTAGTTTTAATGGATAGCCATGATAGCAGAAGAAATTTTAAAAAAAGTCAGGCGTATCGAGATCATTTCCCGTAAGTCGTCCAGGGAAATTTTCGCCGGGGAATACCACTCCGCCTTTAAAGGACGGGGCATGGAGTTCTCCGAGGTCCGCGAATACTACCCCGGCGACGATATCCGTTTTATCGATTGGAACGTCTCTTCCCGGATGGGAAAACTCTATGTCAAACAATTCGTGGAAGAAAGAGAGTTAACCGTCATTCTCGCCATCGATCTCTCCGCTTCCCTGGGCTTTCTCTCCCGGAACAAAAGTAAAAAAGAGATCATTGCCGAGATATCCGCCATCATTGCATTTACCGCGACCCTTAACAACGATAAAGTAGGCCTGCTGATCTTTACCGATAAGATCGAACGGTTTATCCCTCCCAAAAAAGGAAAAACACACCTGCTGCGGATTATACGGGAAATCCTGACCCTCGAACCCGAAAGCAAAGGCACGGCGATCGAAAACGGCCTCGTCTACCTGAACAAAGTGCTCAAGAAAAAAGCCATCGTGTTTTTGGTCTCCGATTTTATCGATTCCGGCTTTACCCAGTCCCTTAAGATCGCCGCGAGGAAACATGACCTTATCGCGTTAAAGATCACCGATTTGAGGGAAAAGGCGCTGCCCGGGGCGGGGATGTTTTTATTAAAGGACCATGAGACCGGCGAGGAATTTTTCGTGGATTTCGGGTCCTCCCGGACCCGGGAACTCTTCCTGGAAGACCGCAGGAAGAATGAAACCGAACTGCTGGACCTCTTTAAGAAATACAAAGTGGATTTTATCTCATTCGAGGATGAAACCAATTTCGAGAAACCCTTGTTCGATTTCTTCATGGAGAGGAGACGGAAATTCGCCCGATGAGACATAAAATAAAAATAACATTATTGTTTATACTGCCGTTGGTTCTTTTCGTTTTAAATACCGTTACCCTCACCGCCGAGACACAGGTGTCCATATCCGTATCCAACAACCTGGCCTTCATCGGCGACCGGATACTTTTGAAGATCATCGTTAAAACCACATCCGACGTGGACAAAATTACCCTCAAAGCCAGGGAAAAGGATTTCGAGATACTGGACCAGGCCCCCACCCAAAAACGCCGGCAGCAAGATTACACCGTCTTTGAAAAGAGCATCGAGGTCGCTTTTTTTAAAGTCGGTGAATTTAATGTGGGACCTTTCGAGATCGATCTGAAAAAAGGTGAAACCGTTATCGAAACCCGGGAAACCAATTCCGTGCCGGTTACGGTCAAAACCGTGCTTAAGGAGGACGACAAGGACATTAAGCCCCTGGAAGACCTGATCGATATCAAGGGTAATCCCTTTTACATATTGAAATATGTTATTATTGCCGCGGTGATCATTGTCGCCGTTATCCTGATCGTCTGGTGGTTCAAAAAGAGACGCCGCACTCCCGTAAAAGAGGAACCGGCGTTATCTCCCCTCGAAGAGCTTGAAGCACGGGTAAAAGCGTTGTATGGGAAGGACCTGTTCGAGAAAGGAAAGGTGAAGCTTTTTTTCATCGAATTGACCGAAATAGTCAAAAACTTTTTACACCGGACGTATGGATTCAATGCCGAGGATTTCACCACCTATGAGACCCTTTATGAATTAAAGAGGTGCGAAAAGGAGGTCCCCATTACCGATAACATGGAGTTCCTGTTTAACACCGCCGACCTGGTAAAGTTTGCCAGGTTTGTTCCCGATACCGGGGTATTGGGGGAGATATCCGGGAAGATTGCGAATACCGTCGGGATTTATAAACAGCGGGCCGCCGCGCTGGAAGAACAGGAGCGGGAGCAGCGGGAGTCGAAGGAAACAGGGACTCGACAGGAGGCCGTCTCATGAAAACGTTTCATTTTGCTTCCCAGGGGTATTTTTTCTTACTCATTCTTATTCCCTTTTTGATTGCCTGGTATATTTTCGTAAAGAAGCGGGGGCAGCGGTTTATTTTTTATTCCTCCAAACAGTTGATCAAGGATTCCGACCGGACGGTAAAAGCGTTTTTTATAAAGAACCTTTTTTTTATTAAGTTGGCGGCGTTGGTATTGTTTATACTGGCGTTGACCCGGCCGCAGATTTTGAATTATTATGACAGGGAGAGTAAGAAGGGGATCGACATCCTGATCTCCCTCGATATTTCCGGTTCCATGGCATCCATTGATTTCAAGCCCAGGAACCGGCTGGAAGTGGCAAAAGAAGTGATCACCGGTTTTATCAAGAAGCGGGAGACCGACCGTATGGGGCTGGTGATATTTGCCGGTACCTCTTATACCAAGTGTCCGCTTACCGTCGATTACGAGATGCTGTCGTATTTTTTAGAAGAGACCTCCATCGGTGAGTTGGAGGACGGTACCGCCCTGGGTATGGCGCTGGCCACATCGGTGAATCGTATCCGGTATTCCCGGAGCCGGACCAAGATCATTATTCTTTTGACCGACGGCGTGAACAACCGGGGTGAGATCGACCCCCGGGATGCGGCGAAGATCGCAAAGGATTTTAACGTAAAGGTGTACACCATCGGTGTCGGGACCAGGGGCAAAGCACCGTACCCGGTGAAAGATTCCTTCGGCCGGGTACAGTATATGATGGTGGATGTCGAGATCGACGAGGAGTTATTAAAGGAGATCGCAAACAACACCGGCGGTCTTTATTTCCGTGCCACGGGCAAGGATTCGCTGCAGCGAATCTTTTCAGAGATCGACCGCTGGGAAAAAACCGAGATATCGACCCGGCGGTATTACAATGCCCGGGATATTTATTTGTATTTCATAATCGCGGCGTTTGCGCTGTTTTTATTCGCCGAGTTCGGGAAGCGAACCATTTTCCGGGTATTGCCATAAACCGACTATTTTCGTCGCCCGCGGGCAACGGCGCCGACCGTAAGGAGAATCGCCGCCAACAGGACCACAGTCCCGGCAATCCCCACCATCCACCAATTCACAGTTCGAGACGTTACCCACATCTTATAATCCCCGATGAGCAAATCGCCGGCCCCGAATTCCCAGGTCACACGATTGCCGGTTACGGCCCCGGCATTGGTGTCCGTGATCAAACCGGGCACGGTAACGATATTGGTGAATTCGTCTAACAATACATTATCCAGTGCATGGAACTTATCCTCCAACTGCGAAAATACGTCTTCATCCTGCTCCCGGATTTTGTGGACGTCGGGACTCTTTAATACCTCTTCGTATTTCGTTAACATCTGACGGCATATCGGTAAATCGTCATGAAACGTGTAATCGACAAACACAGCGTTATACAATTCCTCCTTCCGTGATTCGATGTGTTCCGGTTTCAATTGGGAATCTTTTAAATGTTTCGCCCCCTCTAAGACTACCCGGTGAAATTCCTCGAAAATACTCCGGTTATACCACGCCTCAAACTTCTTCTCTATTTTATCCAATGTCTCTTGAGGGTAGATTTCCTTACTTTTTTCATCGTCCGTGAGGTACAATTTTAAGACCTCCAATTCGCCCGGTGAGAAATAATCCTCGAGGGGAACGGGTTCAAAGGGGAAAAACTTCCGGTAAGTCTCACTGTAAGTGATATAGCTAAAAAACCAGGCGAACCGTTTCTCCAGGTTCATTTCAACGTTTATCTTCAATGGATCGCCGGTGGTTTGCTTATATTCCGCGTTCAAATCCGGGACCCCCGGGAAAAACTTTTCCGCGGTATATATGAACTGTTTGGAAGAGCCGGTGACCTGGTTTCCCTCTTCCTTTTCCCATTTTTCACCGATCGTCCAGGATGGGTCCGCGGGCAAGGGGAACCCATATTTAAATATCTCATCCGAATTGCTTTTGACAATAACGGTTCGCTTACATGAACCGTCCGGGAAAATTTCCGTTGTTGTGGTGGTCTCTTCACAACCGTTCAAGATAACGAACAATATCATTAAGATAACCGTCACGAAGATTTTTTTTAATATGTTAATCATTTTGTCCTCCGATTAAAGGTTATAAATCCTTTTTAGAATATTTTTTTTATTTTCCATTATTTTTTTTAATTCCTTTTTCTTTATCCCGTCTTCAATATCGATTTCATCGAAAAAGGACATCTGTCTCAGCAGTTGCCGGATGAGCCTCTCTTCGCCCCGCCGCGGTTTTATAAGCATCCGTAACAAACGGCGAAGCGTGCTTTTACGGATAACCGCCAGGTCGTCTTCATCCGGCAGATTATCGTAAACCAGGTCCGCCTGCTCCAATATGCGGGCAACCCCGGCGCGGGTGGTCATCCTTGTGAAGACGGTATCGGTCGAACCGGGTAAACCCGCCCGCCGGGCCATTTTTTTCTCCAGGCGGTCGATGCGGTGTAAGATCATCGTTCCCTGGAGGATAAACACCCCCAGCACCAGCACGACAATTCCCGTCACTGCGAACCGGACCCGGGGGATGTAGAACCAGTCCAACCGGCGATCGGTTTCTTTTTCAAACCGGGGAAGACGGCCGGTTCCGGGGCCGGCGGATTGTTCGACGGCGTTCATGATGACGTGGGTTAATTCTTCGGGGTTTGCGGGGTGGGGTACGGTGGTCCCGGCGGCGTGGATAAGCCGGTCCGCGTTTTCGATGCCGCGTTTTTCGTCTGCGCAGGATGGGCAGTGCCGGAGGTGACGGGTTAGTTTTGTCCACTGCCGGGGCGTGAGCTCGCCGTCCCGGTTTAAGTGGAGCCATTTTTTATACTGTTTACATTTCATTTTTATTTCTCCGTTTTTTTCTCCAGTTGCTGCAGTTTGTTCCTGATATTTTGGCGGGCATGGGAGAGGTTTGATTTGACCGAATTTTTGGATATGCCCAGGATCCGGGATACTTCCGTCACGCTTTGGTCTTGTAAGTCTCGCAGGATAAAAACCGCTTGTTGTTTGGGGGGAAGTTCGCCGGCAAAGGCGGTGATAATGGTCGCCAGTTCTTTTTTGATGTTTTCGTCTTCGAGGTTGATGGGTGTGGTCCGGGGGACGGCGGTATTTTCCGGGGAGCCGGGATCCAGGAGTTTGTTTTGCCTGTTGAGTTTTTTATTGCGGTCGCGGCAGAGGTTGATAACGATGCGGTACATCCAGGTGGTGAATTTGCAGCGGAAGTCGAAGGTGGGTAGGTGTTTCCATATTTTTATGAAAGTCTCCTGGGTGATGTCGTGGGCGTCTTCGTTGTTTCCCAGGAAGCGGGCGGCCAGGGAGAAGGCGTATCTTTGATGGGTTTCGACCAGTGTTTGGAAGGCGTTTAAATCGCCTTTTTGGCTTGCGAGCAAAATTTCCGTAATCGATATTTCAACCATTGTGACTCTCTTCATCATTGTTTTCATCATATAATGATACGCCCCAAACAGTCAACGGTTAAAAAGAAAAAATTTAGATAAACGTTTTTGCCGGGTCCGGGGCCCGTTTTTTAAAAATTGAAAAAGCTTAAAAATTGAAAAAACGACCCGAAACCGTTGCAATTCACTCCCATTTTATCTAAAATTCAAGTATGACGAACGAACAGGATCAAGTGACCGTAATTACCGACTCCGGGAAAAATTACGCACCGGTCAATACCAGGGACCCCCTGAAGATCAGGATGGAACGGTACCGCATCGAAAAATTGATCGGCAAAGGCGGAATGGGAGAAATCTACAAAGCCTACGACCCCCGGCTGAACCGGTACGTGGCCTTGAAATTTTTATGGCACGAGAACCCGGAAAATATCAAGCGGTTTATCCGGGAAGCACAAACACAGGCCAAAGTGAAACACGAAAACATCTGCAAAGTTTACGAAGTCGGCGAAGTCGAAGGCAGGTCTTATATCGCCATGCAGTATATCGACGGCACTCCCCTGAACCGGAAAGCCATGGAAATGACCATGGAACAAAAATTGAATGTGATAAAGACCGCCGCCGAAGCGGTCCATGAAGCCCACCGTATGGGCCTGATCCACAGGGACCTGAAACCCGCCAACATCATGATCGAAGAACAGAAAGACGGTGAACTTAAACCCTATATCCTGGATTTCGGCGTTGCAAGGGAATTGGAAGCCCCGAACATGACCACCACCGGGATGGTCATGGGGACCCCCCATTATATGGCACCGGAACAGGCCCGTGGCGATTACCATAAACTGGACCGCCGCACCGATATCTATGCCCTGGGTGTGACATTGTATGAAATACTTTCGGGTGAATTCCCGTTTCCCGGTGAGACTTCCGTGGATATCATAATGAAGATCGTGAGCGAGGACCCGCCCCGTTTGAACCGGGTCGAGCCCACCGTGCCCCGGGATTTAAATACCATCGTGATGAAGTGCCTCGAAAAGGAACCGCACCGGCGATACGACTCCGCCCGCGCATTGTCCGACGACCTGCGGCGGTTCCTGGACGATGACCCCATTTCGGCGAAACACACGGGGTTGTTCTACCGCACCCTGAAAATAATTCGCAAGCACAAGACCCTCAGTACCGTGATCTTTGCCGCACTGCTTATCATCCTGTTTTTGGCCGGGTTCGGTCTGAACGTGTATATGGAATCGAGAGAGAGGGCCGAACTTTCCCGCCGGTTCGGGCAGGATATCGAGGAGTTCGAATCCATCATGCGTTTCGGCCATATGCGGCCGCTTCACAATACCATGGAAGAAAAAAACATTGTTAAGGCAAAGATCAAAGAAGTCATAAAAGAAGCGAACCAACTGGGAAGTGTGGCCGAAGGCCCGGCCTATTATGTCCTGGGCCGCGGCTTTTTATCGCTGGGAGACCTCGATAAGGCCCGTATGTACCTTGAAAAAGCCTGGCGGAGCGATTACCGGGAAGCCGAAGTGGCATATACATTGGGACTGGTGCTGGGCCAGATATACCAGGGCCAACTGGAAGAATTGGGGGGGATTAAAGAAGAAAAACTGTATAACCAGCGCAAGCGGGAAATTACTTTAAACTACCGCTTTCCCGCATTGAGGTACCTGGAATTAAGCCAGGGAGTCAAGCTTGAACCCCCCCCTTACATCGAAGGCCTGATCGCATTTTATGATGAACGTTTCAACAAGGCCCTGAAGTATGCGAGAAACGCTTACTCGCAAGCCCCCTGGCTTTACGAAGCCCACCGGCTGGAAGGGGACATCTTCCTGAAATTGGCCAAAAACAAATGGCACCGGGGAGAAGACGCGGAAGCCCTGTTCGATTATGAGCAGGCGGAAAATGCGTATCAACACGCCGTCTCTATTGCCCGCAGCGATGCACTCAGCCATGGGGGACTCGCCGCGGCCAGGGCCGGGATGCTTACGGTGAACGTAAACAGCGGGAAACCCCCGGACCCGGTCCTGGGAGAAATGCAGGACGCCTGGAATAACGCCATCAAAGCAGACCCGGATTTTACCGCCCTTAATATCCCCATGGCCAATGCCAACCTGGTCCTGGGAGAATATCAAATGGTTACCGGCATCGATCCTTCCGAATCGCTGGACCGGGCCGCGGTGTTTTTGCAAAATGCCGAGAGAGCGGGCGATTCCGGTATCGAGTTCATGGTCTCGAAGGCCAGGTATTTTTTTCTCACCGGCTGGTTTCTCCTGCTACAGGATGAGTCCCCGAGGGACGCCTTTAACCGGTCGAAAGAACTCTTAAACGAAGTCCTAAAAAAGAGGATCGCCCTGACCGAGGCCCTCATGCTCCGGGTGAAAATGGAATTGCTCCTGGGAAAATGGGGAATGGTAAAGGGCCTGTCACCGTCGAAACAGGTAAAAGAAGCGTTGGAATTCCTGGAAATCGTTCAAAAATCGAGCCCGGGTCATATCGGGGGATTGATCAAAACGGCAGAAACCTATCTCCTGGAAGCCGTATGGGCCGCGGCTTCAAAATCGGACATGAGTAAAAGTACGGCAAACTGCGGCACTTACCTGGACAGGATTTTCGAACGGGCCCCCGGGGAAGCGGAGGCATTGGCGATAAAAGGAATACTTACCTTTTTAAAGGCCGGGGATAGAGGGATGAAGGCCGAAGCAAGGCGGATGATTTCCCGCGCTTTTGAAATGAATGCATCCTTAAGGCTCAGGTATAACCCTTACATAATGAACAGAAATATCTTCTGATCGCTTAACCTTATCACTCCTGCTTTCTCAGGGCATCTTCCGCAAAACCGATGTTATTGCGTGCGTCCCTGTCGTTGGGATTGATCTCCAGGACCTTTTTGTATTTTTCGATGGCCTCGGTGAATCGTTTTTGGATAAAAAGGATATTTCCCCAATTAAGGTAAGCGTCCGCCAACCGCGGGTCCAGGGCCAGCACTTTTTTGTATTGCTCGACGGCCTCATCCAATTCCCGCAGCGAGAAGAGGGCGTTTCCGCAATTCAACCGGGCAATGGCATCGCCGGGGATAATGGCAAGTCCTTTTTTGTATTGGTCCACGGCCACGGCAAACCGTCCAAGGCGGATCTGCGCATCCGCCGACCGTATATAAAAAAGGCCGTTGGAGGGCGAGATTTCCATGGCCTTTTTATAATTGTAAATGGCTTCCTCGAACCGGTTGAGCATGGACAACGCATTCCCGCGCTGGAAATAGGCGTCCGCTTTCCGGGGTTCGATTTCCAGGACCTTCCCGTACTGCGTCACCGCGTCATCGAATTTCCCCAGGTGGAAAAGGGCATTTGCCCAATTATAATAAGCGTTTGCATCCATGGGGTTCAACTCCGTCACCTTTTTAAAATGGGCGATGGCTTCGTCGTATTTCTTTAGATTGAATAACGACGCCCCCAGGTTGAAGTACGCTTTATCAAATTCAGGATTGTTCTCGATGGACTTTAAATACGCCTGGATGGCCGCTTCCAATTGCCCTTTTTTAAATAACTTATCACCCTGCATCGAAAAGGTACGGTATTTGACAATAGGGACCTCGATGCTGGCCAATTCTTCATAAGGGACGTTGACAAATTCGGGGATATTGACCGCGCGGTTGGCCGCCGTGGCATTGGGAATCAAGATCGCCGGACTGTCGCTGCCGTCCGCGTCGATATGGGTCAGGAACATCTGGGTATAAGGGGTATTGGCCTTGGAAGAGAAAACCATCCACCTGCCGTTGGGCGAAAAACTGTGCCACGAGTTCATCCGCCACGTATTGCAGTCCATCCGGCGTGCCGTGCCCCCGCCGGCGGGAACGATCCACAATTTCCCGTCCGGGCGCATCAATTGACCGTTCTTCGACTTTACAAATACGATCCATTTCCCGTCCGGCGACACCTTGGGGAACGAATTGCTCATCCCGTTTTGGGAAGCGCCCTCGATAGGTACCGGTGTCCCCCCCCTGCCGCCGTTGAAGGGGAGACGGTAAAGATCATACTTGATCTGCGTTTCGATCGGGTCGTTGGCATATTTCGCCATTTCCTGCCCCGGCAGGTACGGGTCCATAGCCCGGGCCCGGGCAAATACGATATATTTCCCATCCGGGCTCCAGACCCCATCGCAGTGAACATACGCCGGGTCGTCCGCACCGGGAAGGGCCGCTATCTTACCCGTATCCCTCGAATAAACGGCCAGGATACCCCGCGTGGGATAGAATACCTGTAAAAATTTGAAATCCAAAAAATTACTCACGTAAAGCGCTTCGTTCACCGTGCTGATGACATACTTCCCATCCGGGGATATCCTCGATAAAAAACCGAACGTCCGATGGCCTTTGGGTTTTTTATCGAAGGAGTTCCAGGTCATGACGTCTTCTTTTTTCACCACCATATTGCGTGTGATCCGTGAAACCAGGTAAGCCCCTTTATCCCCCGTGGGACCGTCCAGGTCCATGGCCAGGTACTTCCCGTCCGGGGTGAAGGAGTGGCAATTGGCGCAGGTGGGCATATCCTTGAGCAGCACCCGGCTCCCGGGTTTGGAAATATCCTTCAGCCGCCAATTGATCAACGGCAGCGAACCCTCGGCCAGCGGGGCGATCTTACCGATCTTTGTCTTGGAGGGCACCAACGGTACATCGCGGTAAAAAACCGGGGCACCCACCGGGTCCGCGGAAGTCTTCAAGGTCATCCGTCCCCTGGACAGTACCATTGCCGGATCCCCGCCGTTAAAACCGAAAACCGTTACGGAACCCAATGTTTCAACCGTCTGCTTCTTAATTGCCGCCCATACCTTTTCCGACGGTGTCCATGAACGGGCTGAGAGTTGGTAGGCGGGGGGATCGTATTTGATGGCATCCACAACGCATCTGGGGTCTATCTCCCCTTTGGGTGGATGGTTACCGGGAGATAGCACATACAGGTGTTTCCCTTCTTTTTTCAGTTCCACATCGATCAACCAGGTATCGGCTTTTTTCTCTTTATCGTGCCAGAGAAACGTGGGGGGCACAATTTCCGGTGGGAAAACCGAATTATCCGGGGGATAATCGATCTTTACTTCCGCCGGCCGTGTAATTTTCCCCGCGGATTCCACGAGTCTTCGAATCAATGCCGCCTCATCCGGCGCCGCATTGGATAGTATCCCGTCTCCCTCCGCCAGGACCACCTCATCCCGGGATGCATGCAGGGGAAACATAAAAAACCCAATCACCCCGGCAATGAGCATTAAATATATTGTTTTTTGGAACATTGTTTTTCTAAACATGGTCGTCTCCTGTTTCTACTTAAAGTTAAAATATAACATAACGGACCTTAAATTTCAATTATTTTCTTCACGTTCCTCCGTGGATTCGCTGCGGCGTGGGATTCGCGGTTGTCCCGGTACTTACAGGGAAATAGCCGTAATGGGGTGGCACCCCCACCCTCTTTGCACGGCCAATCCTTTTCCCATGTTCAACCTCATCTCAAAAGCGTGTTTATTTTACATGCTTTTTTGAGGTATTAGTATAAACGTCTCGACAATCTTGTAAAATAGCGCCGTTGGTGTATAATAATAGTATGCTCTATTTTCGGCGTTTTTTACCTGTCTTATTTTTCCTTGTTTTGCTGGGAGGCTGTTCACAAAAGGAGCAGCCGGTAACCGTACCACCCGTAAAAGACCCGCGGTCGGACGTCGGCGACCAGTATGCCGCGGATGCTGAAAAACTGGCGGAAGAAGCCCAATATAAAAGTTCCAACTTTTACCTGGGAAAAGCCATCGAACTTTACAGCGAGCTTAAAGAGTGGGAAAAAGCCATCCAGTGTTACATCCGCCTGGGGGACAATTACCAGCAGTTGGAAGATTTTGAAAAAGCCCGGGAAGAGCTGAATAACGCATTGGACCTCACCCGGGACCAATTGGGGTACAAGCACCTGGAACTGGCAAAAAGTTTCCAAAAGATCGGCTATAAATATTTAAGCGCCAAACAATACGACCGGGCCATCGAGATGTATGATAAAGCACTGCTTATCCAATTGGAAATTTTGGGTAAAAACCACGCGGAAGTGGCAAAGACCTATAACAGTATTGCACTGGCCTATTGGAACAAGGGGGATTCCCAGAACGCCCATAAAAATTACAACAAATCTTTTTCTATAAAACTAAGGCAGTTCCAGGGCGTCGATTTCGATGTGAACCGGAAATATAAATTGATGGACGGCAGTAAAACCCCGAAAGGCCAATTTTCCAGGGCCAGGAAATATTTCCAACGTTCCCTTGCCGCTTACCGGGACAGCTTTGGAAACGACGACTACCTGTTTGCCGTTATTTACGAGAACATCGGTATCCTGTATGCCTTTGAAGGTTCTTATGACCAGGCCCTGCAATATCTTCGTAAATCGTTCTCCATTCGTTTGAATCTTTTCGGTGACGACAGCCCGGAACTGGCGTCCGGTTACCATAATATCGGCATTTGCCTCCGGCTGAAAGGGGAGTATAAAGATGCGCTGAAATTCCTGGATATCGCCCTCAAGATCAAACTGGAAACCGTGGATAAATCCCATCCCGATATCGCCGATATCTATTACCAGATTGGGAAGATCCATTTTACCCATTATCAACATGACGATAGTCTTTCCATGGATAAGGCGCTTTCCTATTATCAAAAGGGGCTCGTTGCCATAGCCCCGGATTTTTCCAGCGGCAGTATCTACAAAAATCCCGACCCGGAAAAAGTCCTTTCCAAAGACCGGCTGCTTAAAATCCTGGCAGGCAAGGCGGAAATATTAAAAATGCGCTACCTGCAAAAACTGACCCGGGTCAGGGACCTGCGCTTCGCTTTTAAAACATACCTGCTCGCCGCGGACCTGATCGATGAGATGCGAAGGGGATATAAATCCGAGAGTTACAAGCTATTTTTCGGGGAAAAAAGCCAGGAAATCTATGACCAGGCCATTCAAACGGCCCTGCTGTTGGACGATCTCGACAAAGGCGGGGACCCCCAGTACAAGCAGAAGGCCTTTTTATTATCGGAACGCAGTAAAGCCGCGGTCCTGGCCGAAGCCCTGGCGGAATCGAGGGCCCGTCGCTTTTCAGGCATCCCCGACGATTTATTGGAAGAAGAAACGAAATTGAAGAACGAATTGAGCCTTTACGACACCATGTTGGAGAAGGAATACGAAGCCCGGAAAAATGCCGACCCCCAAAAAGTCAAAAACCTCGAGAACCGTTATTATGAATTAAAACGCCGGTATCAGGGCCTGATCGAACATTTCGAGAGGGAATACCCGAAGTATTACGACCTGAAATACAACCCCCATCCCGTGACCATATCTGCCCTCCAGCAGGCATTGGACCCGGATACCGCTTTTATCGAGTATTTTGTCGGGGATTGGATGATGCATATTTTCGTCCTTACCCGCGGTGGTCTTAATGCCCTCTCCCTGCCCCTGGACAGTGATTTTAACCGGGATGTCGAAACCTTTTACCTCTCCATAAAAAAGATAGAGGAAAACAATTTTTTAACGTTGAGCTGGAAACTCCACGGGATGCTCCTGGAACCCATTAACGAGTATATCGAGGGCAAAAAGAGATTGATCGTCATTCCCCATGGGAAATTGTATTACGTGCCGTTCGAAGCCCTGGTGGCCGGGGGGGGAAGCGTGCGGAACCTTTCCTCCATGGACTACGCCATAAAGCGGTTTGCCTTCAGTTATCACTATTCCGCGCGGTTGTGGCTCCGGACCGCCGGGGGGAAAAATGTGAATAATGAAAAAAGTTTCATCGGGTTTGCCCCCGTTTTCAGCGAACCGGGGGGGGCCGCGGTGCTGCGGGATGTGGTGGTGGAAGGGAAACGCTTTCCCCAGTTACCCGGTACCGAGAAAGAAGTTCGGGCCATAATCGACCTGTTCAAGAGCAAAGGAAACAGGGCCGTGGGGTATTTCCACGGGCAGGCATCGGAAGACCGGTTTAAATCCATTGCCATGAAAGATTACAGCATCATCCATGTGGCCACCCACAGCCTGAAGCAAAAAGATAATCCCAAGCTGTCGGGTCTTATTTTCACCCAGGCGGCAGCATCCGCGCCTTCCGCGCCGGAGAGACGGGAAGACGGCATTTTGTATTCCGGGGAGACCTATAACCTCGATTTGAATGCCCGGCTGATCGTGTTAAGCAGTTGTGAAACGGGGATCGGTAAATTGGTGAAAGGTGAAGGGATGATCGCTCTTAACCGGGGGTTTTTGTATTCCGGTGTAAGTAATACGATTTTTTCTCTCTGGAAAGTGGAGGACAGGACCACCAGCCGGTTGATGATCGAATTGTACCGGAATATATTGGAGGGAAAAACCTTTTCCGCGGCGCTGCGGAAAGCAAAATTAAACTTGATACGGGATCGTTTTACCGCCTTCCCTAAATATTGGAGCGGGTTTATACTGGTGGGCGAGTAAAAGAGGAGGTGTACCATTTTAGAAGTAAAGAATTTATACGTAGAGGTCGAGGGGAAAACCATTTTAAAGGGTATCGATCTACACGTCCGGGACGGGGAGACCGTTATTCTTTTCGGCCCCAACGGCGTTGGGAAAAGTTCGCTTTTCATGGCCCTCATGGGATTTCCCAAATACACGATAAAAGAGGGAACCATTATTTTCAGGGGAACCGACATTACCCATCTCCCGATATCCGAGCGTGCGAAAATGGGTATCGGGATGTCTTTCCAGCGGCCGCCCAGCATCAAGGGCATCAAGCTCCACGGTCTCAGCGAATTGATCAATTGGGACACGGGGAACGGCAAAAATATCGAATACTACGCCCATTTGCTGAAATTGGAAAGTTTCATGGACCGGGACATTAATCTCGGGTTTTCCGGTGGTGAGATGAAACGGGCGGAAATTTTCCAACTGCTGCTCCAGCACCCGCTGCTGAGCCTGATCGATGAACCGGAATCCGGGGTCGATATTGAGAATCTCGGTGTCCTGGGCCGGGCCATCAAAAAATTGCTCCATAAAAGCGACCGTTATCACCAACGGAAAAATGCCGGTATTATTATCACGCATACCGGGTTTATCCTTAATTATCTAAACGCGGACAAAGGCTATATGCTGATCAACGGCAAACTAACCTGTTCCGGAAATGCCAGGGAAATGTTTGAATCCATCCAGAAAAGGGGGTACCGAGAATGTCAGGACTGCTTCAAGAACAGATAGACGAAAGGGACCGGGAAAAACTTCAAAATGTGGGGTTCGACCTGGAGGAAAAGGAACGAAGCGCCACGTTCACATTGATGAACCATGATGAAGTGGTGACAACGAAAAAGGAACCGGGCGTCGAGTTGATATCCATTGCCCGGGCGGTAGAAAAATACCCGGAGATCGAAGCGAAATATTTGTGGAAACTGGTTGAGAAGGGCAAGGATGATTATACCAGGAGTGCGGCCGGGGCCGAGAAATTGGCGGGGTATTTTATCCGGGTGAAGAAGGGTCATAAAGCAGTATTGCCGCTTCAGGCCTGTTTTTTCATCAAGGCCGAGCGGTTTAAGCAGATGGTCCACAATGTGATCGTCATGGAAGAGGGGTCATCCATAAATATCATCAATGGATGTGCCAGTGCCGATTATGTCAATGCCGGGATGCACATCGGCGTTACGGAGATATACCTGGAGAAAGATTCGTACCTCTCTTATACCATGATCCACGACTGGTCGGAGGAGGTGGAAGTACGTCCCCGGACCGGTATCCGCGTGGAAGACGATGCGACCTTTGTGTCCAATTATATATCCATCAAGCGGTCCAAGATCACGCAGACCAATCCCCACTGCCGGTTGGTCGGGGAAAATGCCGTCGGTATTTTCAATTCCCTGATCTATGCGCCGGAGAGCTCCATCTACGATGTGGGTTCGACGGTATGGTTGGACGGTCGGAATTCGCGGGCGGAAGTTGTTTCCAGGGCCATCTCCGGTGGTGGGGAGATCATTGCCCGGGGCGAGTTGGTCGGGAACCGGAAGGAGGTCAAGGCCCACCTGGAGTGCAGCGGTATGCTGCTCTCCGAAAAGGGTTACATCCAGGCGATTCCCATTCTCCATGCCCGTCATCCCGATGTGGACATGACCCATGAGGCTTCGGTGGGAAAGATCGCGGAGGAGGAGGTATATTACCTGATGGCCCGCGGTATCCCGGAGGAGAAGGCGATATCCTTAATTGTCCGCGGTTTCCTGGACACCAAGATTTTAGGTTTGCCCGCTTTCCTTGAAAAGGAAGTAGAGAAGACCATAAACATGCTTGAGAACGCATTTTAGAGACACTGTACGGAGAAAAAGACACGGCGACCGGGGGTACGTGTCACCGTGTCACCGTGTCACCGTGTCCATAGGTATGGCTCCCGGTAAAAATTACGGGTGCGAATCCTCGGGCCGGGAAGAGGGCGTTATGTATTTGTATTTTAATCCCCTCGCCTTTGCTTTTCCCTCCGGTGTCAGAACCACCGAATTGGCATATTGAAGGATCAGGCGTTCCCTCTCCAATTGGTTGAGGATTTCGAAAGAATACCCTCTCCAGGTCCTGACAAATTTCCCGCCCGGTTCGTTTCCCGACTCTTCTTCCCAACCGGTCAGGTAGATCAATAACAAGGTGATGTCTTTGGATTTCGGGTGCATGTTTCCTCCTTTTGGTTTCTCGTCGTCATTTCATTTCCACGTTTCCACGGCATGTGCAAGGGGACGGCGGGAAAGAGCAAACCTTTCCTTACTTTGCCCTCGGTCTCGCTGTCCTGCCGCCCGCCGCCCCTTGCGGTTGATGATGAGGGCTACTTTTTAGCGTCGATTTTCCCGACGGTGATCATGTCTTTGAATCCTTCGAAGGTTTTTTCACCGATGCCTTTGACCTTCATAATGTCCTCGATCCGTTTGAATTTACCGTTTTTCTCCCGGTAATCGATGATCCGCTGCGACATTTTCTCGCCGATGCGGGGCAATTCTCTCAATTTTTCCGTTCCGGCGGTGTTAATATTGATCTTCGCCGACTTTGAACCGGTATCCTGTGCCTCCGCGGTTTGAAACCCACCGCCCAATACCAAAACAAAACTTACAAAAACGAACAACGTAACTAATTTTTTTAATTTTGTCATTTTCTGACCTCCTGCCCTATGCCATCAATTCCGCTGCCAAACCTGGAACTTTATGGGAGAAAAACGTGAAACCTTCATGAGAAAAGCATTTCAATAAAAAAAGCGGATTGTTGGTGTTGGCTCAAAACGTAAACGATCGTTTACGTTTTAATTTTTGAAACGTAAACGATCGCTGCACCCGGATCCGGGGGCCTTCTCCAAAAGCCGTGATAACAGCGGTTTCTTTTAATTAGGATTTTTGGCACTGGAATTGATGGCCCATGGGCGAGGAGAAATTAAAAATGAAAAAGATAAAAAAGTTAGAAAAAACGGACCGGCGGCGGTGCCAGGGAGGGTTTACTTTGATTGAAACCCTTGTCTCCTGGATGCTGGTGGTGTTGGGTTTATTATTTATATGCAAGATTGTTGTTTTTTCCCTCGATGTACTTAAAAAATCCCGTATCCGGCTGGAGATATCTCAAAAAGTAGAATCCTGCAGGGACCGGTTGTTGTCCAAACCTTTTCATTCGCCGGACCTGGCTGACGGTTTTGCCTGTATGGAGGATGGTGTATTTAAGATTGACCGGTATATAAGCAGTATAAGCCCGACATTAAAAAAAATCAAATTTGTCATCAAATACAAGATACTGACAAGACAATTAATTTTTTATAAATCGAAGTTTATCCGGGAGGTTAACAATGATTAAAGGATTTAGTCTGGTTGAAGTGCTGGTCGTACTGGCATTAACGTTGATAATCGTATCGATGATTGTTTCCAATGTGATGGAGACTAACCGCTGTGGGCAAAAGATCATCAACAATCAGCAGCGTATGGAGTCGATATTCCACACGGTGGACACGATCAAATCCGATCTGACCAAGTGCGGGATGCGGCTGCAGGAAGCCGCGGATACCTTCGGGTTCACCACCTTCGAACATACGGATCAGAGTCTCCGCGTGCTTTACGGCGTCGCGGAAGAGGTGTTGTTGGAAAAAGGTTTTTCCGGTGAGAGTGCAATTACGGTCAACCGCAACGATTATTTCTCGAGTCGGAAAGAAATACTGATCTATGACAACGACCGGGAGTGCTACGAATTCAACCTGATCAATAAATATGAAGGGGACCGGCTCCTTTTAACTTACGAACTGCAAAACGATTATTCGATGAATTCGACGGCGGTGGTGTTAAAAGAGGTCCAATACAAAATATATGAAGATCAGAATACATTGAAGCGGAAGGTGAACCGGGGGTATTTCCAGCCGCTGATCGAAGAGGTCACGGATTTTAACGTTACCTATTACCCGGAATCGGTGTCGGTTCTTTACCGCATCGAGGTTAACAAGAAAGAACAGGTTCGCGGCTACATCTTCCTCGTGAATATGGTGGAAAAATGAAACATCAAGACAATAACGGGAACATAATAATGTCTATACTGCTGGTCGTGTTGATAACGTTCCTGGGGCTCGGGTTGATGAGTTTTTCCATTCTTCACACCTGGATCCGGGGGGCCCGGACGCGGAAGATATCGGCCGTGGTACGTATGCACCCTGAACTGACGTATTACCTTCACCATTTCCGTGAAAAGGTTTTCGGCACGGATATCCGGGATTTCGCACAGCCGGAGACAGAGTTCTTTAACCCGGTCCACTTCCCGGATACGACCGGTGTTAACGACGACAGGGTACGAATAAAGAATTCCTTTGCTTATCGCGTCTTCCCGAAAGAGGGCTATAATAAGATCAGGGTAACGGATGTTATCGATGTCTCTTCCCCGGAACACAATTACGGCATTACATCCGAGGTTGTCATCGATATGGTTTGCGGTCGAATCCCCCTGGTTTATTTCCCTTTTTTCCTGAATACTACCTCGGATATACCCACGGATGTGCCCACGGATATACCGGGGGAGAGTGCCGAGAGTTTTAGTAACGGGAATACGGTTATCGACGACATGGAGGTGGAACGTGATACCGGCGGTTTTTTAATGGATTGCCTGGGGATTGAAGGGGATGAGTTAACGTGGGCATTGATACGGATGAAGTTCGGGTTTGAATTGTCCGATGAACCGCTTCCCAACGGTGTTCACTTGTTGGAAGAGGGTGGCGCTGTGCGATGTATTTTTATCCAGGGGGATGTGGACCGCCTGGTATTCTTTTCGGAGGGAGACATTCAAAAAATTCGTTTTGTAAAGAGCGGTATCCCTTACGAATACCATTACAAGCCCGGGGAGGACTATTTCATGCACTGGAACGATCTCCGGTTGGAACAGATGGTCTTCGATGAAAAAATCCTTGTTAACGGGAATATCGGGTCCCTGGAGCAGGAAGGTGACGCGGCGTTTGCGTCATCTTCCAATATCACGGTTTTTGCCACCGGCACCATTGTCATTCGCACGAACCTGAACGCGGGTTCGGATTCAAAACCGGCACTGTTCACGCACCTTACCCTGTTGAGTTGTTTTGAAAAATTGTTCGGCGGTGAGGGGAAGACGCCCGGGATTACGGTTGAAACGGTCAGTATCGAAGATGGTGCCGAAATCGAGGTATCCATTGTGACCGACGGTAAAGTGGTCAATAAAAACCCGAGGTTGAAGGTCAACGGAAGTATTTATTGTGGAGAACTGGAAAGCCAGGGGATTATCGAAGTCGATCATTTGAATTCGAATTCCGACAGCACCGGGTTCTTCCGGACCCTGGATTTCAGATATATTTATCACTTTTTTATTCATCGTATGGAGGATATTTAGATGAGACTCGATAAACATGGTTTTACAGTAGTTGAATTGCTGGTGGCCGTATGTGTTCTCGCGATCACGATAACCATGGGGGCCAATATTTTTAAGGCGTCTTTTTCCCGGTGGGAGGCAAACAGCGGCGTACGGACGGTGACGGGTGCGATGTCAAGCGCCCGTTATCATGCGATCAGGATGAACAGGTCGGTCAAATTTTGCATCGAGAAGAACCGGATATTCCTGAAAGAAAAGGAAAGCGGGGAGTGGAAAACATTTAGAACTTTCGATGTGGACGATAACGTTTCGCTTTCGATAAACGCGTCTCCTGTTTTTTCTCCCGAGGGTTTTGCGTCCCCGTTGTGTTCGATCTATGTGGAGAACGGTCATTACCGCTACAAGATCACGCTGTCCATGGCCGGCAGGATAAAAGCGGAGAAGATTAAGGGGTAAAGGTTGATTTTTTTCTCATTCCGTAGTATATTGAGTATAGGTCATATAGGTCCTATAAGACCTATATTTCCATGTCGGAGGAAGACAATGAAACGTAAACCGGCGAGGGATTTGATACGCCCTATCCTTTTGATGTTGTTGATGGTGTCGAGTGTACCGGGATTGTTCCTGGACGCCAGCGAACTGGGGAACAAAAACCTGAAAGGTATCCGGTATGTTATAACCGCCGCTGAATTTAACGGTGTGCTGTACGGCGAAGGATACGTTGATGAAATGGAAGAAACGGTCAAAGAGTTCAATCTCGAAGAAGCAGTGGCAAAACTGAACCTGGATAAAATCCCGATTACCAAAGAAACGATACGAAAAATATACGGACGGATGGGTGCCTCGATTCAAAAAGCCGGTGTGAAGGTGGTAAAAGAGAAAACTTATTCCCAGGAGAAGTTCACGCTTATTCCCACGCTTACGGCCAGGATCGATTCGATGAGGGCGGAGGAAAATAGGGGAACGTCCTATTTCGTGGCGATACATCTCACCCTGTCCAAATGGATTTCCACCTGGTCGGGTACGACACGCATTCTTGCACCGGTATATACCTGGTCCGATAAGAAGATGGTGAGGGCGGATCAGGATGAATTGATTGAAGCCATAGAATCGGCGGTTACGGAATTAACGGGTGAATTTTTAACGGAATTATCCAACGCTAACAGGGAAGAAAAGCCGGTTGAGAACGTGAAGTTATAAAAAAGGGTAGAGAGGTTAAAATTCGACGCCGAAGCGTTTGTGTAAGGCCAGGACAATAACGACTACCAATAAGAGGTTTAAGAGCAGCCAATTGATCTCGATACCGGCAAAGGAGATGTTTTTGCCGGGGTAGTGAACGGTAATGTTCTCCAGGTAGTCGGTCCCGGGCAGGAGTTCTTCCGCCGGGTAAAGAAAATGCCACCAGGATGACTCTTTCATCCGCTTGTTGGTAAGGGCACTCCTGGTATTTCCTATTACCAGGGATTTCTCCGCGAGCCTGTCGCCGACCTTTATCCTGATGGAAGCGACACCTTCCTTGAGGGCTTCGACTTTCCAGTTGACCTCACGGATAGGGATTTTCTCTCCATCGTTTCCGTCTTCATCACCCAGGAAAGCATCGATGTACACGGGATTCATTTTGGGCTTGAAATGGCTGTTTTCCAGGAGTTCCACGTTCAATTCGTTGGGGTCCCGGGAGAAAGAGGCCTTGATGGTGATATCCTCTCCCACGCGGTACCCACGCATCCCGTACCGTACATCCATCTGCACAAAGGCGGGAAACAGGATGGGTATGATCAGGAGCACGGGACCGAAGTTCAGGATGAAATACTTGAACACATAGAACAAACTCTTGAAAAAGGAGCTGAGTATGACTTTCCAGAAATCCTTGTAAATCCGTATGGCCAGTATATTGGCCTTGATCTTGTCCTTGGTATCCCTGATGCCGGTGGGTGACGACACATATTTATAAATGATCAACACCACGAAGGACATGAGAACGCTGAGAAACAGTACCCCCCAGAACTCGTTGATAAACCCGAAGGGATACAAAATAATATCGAAGATACGGGTAATAAAATAATTAATTTTCTGTATCATTTAGGAAATATAACCGAGCCCGGTCAGCCTGTCGGCCATTTCTTCTTTATCGTCGCCGGACTTGATTTTTTCATACTCGTTGTTGATCAGATTCTCAACCAATTCATCCATGGATGAATAACCGTGAAAGGCAAGTATTTCGTCTGCCTTCTGCTCCGCTTCTTTACTGAGTTTCACTTTTTTTGCCATGTTTCCTCCTCAATTTTTTTTAGCCACTAAGACACGAAGGCACGAAGGCTTTTTTATAAAAGGTTCCCCACGCAGCGGGGCTTTGTGTCTTTGTGCCTTTGTGGCTATTTTTTTTATCATTGTTCTATATTAACGATTTTCCTGTCATGGCGGATGGGTTTTCGATTCCAAAGGCTTTTAGGATGGTGGGCGCCATGTCGGTGATGTCGGGCACCTGCGTGTTGATCTTGAAATTGGAAATAAAGGTGGCGGGCACATGCATGGGGTTCATGCAGTGGTCGCCGGACCACCAGTCCATGTTGGGGGTGACGATGCGGGGGTTCATTCCACCCAGGGCGGATGAACCGCTCACCCGGTACCCCTTGTTACACCCCACGATGATATCGGGCGCCCGGTCCAGGAAATCTTTGGAAAAATGGTCCTCGGCGATAAACGCTTTGGTCACTACCTGGGCGCCGGTATCCGGGTCTTTGATCTGTTCGAGTTTGGCGGCCAGTTCATCCAGTAGTCTCCGTTTTTCGCCCGGTGTCACGATGCCTTCGGCTTCTCTTCCTTTTAGATTGAGGTAGAGGCCGTTCAAACCGATGGCATAGGCTTTGGTTTCGCCCCAGTGCGCGTATTCCAGCAAGGAGACTTCCTCGTCCAGGTCGTCCACGTCCAGTTTTAAATAGCCTTCGTTGAACAACCAGGTATTCAGGTTGAGTTCCTTGTGAAAGGGGGCGAACCCGTGATCGGACATAACGACGATCTTAATGCCGGGAGGTATTTTCTGGAGCATTTCGCCCAATACGCGGTCATGCTTCCGGTAGAGCTCGTCGGTCATAAAAGCGAATTTTTTGCCCTCGTCGGGATGGAAAAAAGGATGGTCTTTGTCTTTTAACGCCCAGAACATGTGCTGCCCCTGGTCCAGGGAGGAGAAGTAGAAGAACAGGAAACCGCCTTTCCGGCTTAAGTACCGTTCCAATTCGTAATGGAAGAGTTTCCGGCTCTCATCGAACACGGACATGGCCTGTACGATGAAGTTCTCCATGGAGAAGGAGCCTTTACTGAGGGCATGGGTATCGGCGGGGAGGTTGATGGTGTGGAACAGTCCGTTCTTTTCTGCCAATTCCTTACTGTAAGACTCGGGCGTGCTGATCTGGGCGGCGGGGTGGAGGGGGCTGATGTGGATGGGAGAGATATACATCCTGAATTTTTCGCCCAACTCGAGCAGGAAAAATTTCACCATGCCGGTAATGCTGGTCACGCCTTTTATCAGGGGGAAATCGATTTCCACCCAGTCGGAGTACTCGCCTTCGGAGATCAATATCTCTTTGCCGTCGATATCGATGCGGGCGGTTTTATGCTTGTAGTCCACGTATACTTTGAAAGGCACGATGGGCCTGGGGTTTTCTTCGTCTACCACGAGGTCGTTGACCGGTCCTTCGATCTCGCCTTTCATCACGTTGTTGTCGTCGATGTAGGCATAGTACATGTAGTTTGGGGAGATGTCCTTCATGGACTCTTCTTCATCGGAAGTGTACATGGTGTAGAACCCGTACCCGTCGCGCAGCCCGGGTGTTCCCATTCCGGCGAGGGTGCGTTGTTTGGACTCGGAGGGGGGATAGTTGGAAGGGATTTTGAAAATAGTGGCTTCGATATCGCGGTCTTCGAGGTAATCCCAGAACGCTTTTCCTTCGCGTCTCAAGAGGATTTCGGAGGATTTCAGGGGGATTTTGTATTTTCCCAGTTTGACGACCCATTCCGCGGGCATGGTATCGGCCCCGGAGAATTTGGGCATATAGGTTTCCGGGGTCCGGGTAAGGAAGTCGTAGATACCGTGTACGCCGGGATCGGCGCCGGTAATGAAGCTTCCCCATGCCACGGGGCTCTGGGGTGGGATGCTGGTGCGCATCATGGTAAAGGTACCTTGCTGCGCCAGTTTTTGCATATTGGGCAATTCGCCCTTTGCCATAAGTCTGTTGACAATGCCGGGGTCCATTCCGTCAAAGCCCAGGACGATCATTCTTCCCAGGCCGGAGGGATTGGCCGCGAAATTCATAAAGGGGGCGGCCGCGGAAGCGGCGGTCAACAGCCCTGTATTTTTGATAAACTCTCTTCGTTTCATGTTATTTTACTCCCAAATTTCTACCGTCGATAAAGGACGGGGGAGTGATTCCGAAAGCGGTCAGTACGGTGGGTGAAATATCTGCCAGTGTGGGGTCGGGAAGGGTTATTTTTTTGTTGGAGAAGAAAATCCCGGGGACCTGGTCGCTGGTAAAGCAGTGGTCGCCGGTCCACATTTTTTTATTATCTGAGAAGATGTCGCCCCCGACGAAGTTTACGGCGGATTCCCATGCGACTTTGTGACCGATATGGTAGCCCACGACGACATCGGGGGCGTTTTGGGTATAGGGACCTTTGTAGAGTTCTTCCCGTTTGTAAACGGCTTTCATCACCGGTTGGCCGGCGACGGTGTCGGTTACGTTTATGAGTTTTTGTTTTATTTCTTCTTTTAACTGTTCCGCTTCTTTTCCGGCGTTAACGATGCCGTACTTTTCCCGTCCTTTGATATTTAAAAACAGGCCGTTCAGGCCCTGACCATAGGCCCTGGATTTGGACCAATCTACATCGGCGTACCATTTGCCGCTGGTTTCCTTGCCGTCGTTGAGGACGAGGTAACCTTCTTTATGAAGCCAGGAATTGAGGTGAAATTCCCGTTTGGCTGAATTGAAACCGTGGTCGGACACGATCATCAGGAGGTCGTCTTTGTTCAATTTCGGGAGAAGTTCTCCGAGGAAATCGTCCATGGCTTTATAGACGGCGGCGATGGCGTTTTTGACCCGGTTCGAGGCGGGTTCGCCGTTTACTTTGAGGTTGGGTTGGTCCAGGAATTGCCAGAACATGTGCTGTATCCGGTCGGTGGCTTCGAACACCTGGACCAGGAGCCCTTTTTTATATTTTTTTATCGTATCGAAAAATATGCGCTCTCTTTCTTTTTGATAATAATAGGTTTGTTCCAATAAGGACTCGAGGGACAGGACGCCTTCGTTCACCGCGGAGGTGTCTTCTGCCATGCCCAGGGTGGCGTAAGGCCCGAGGAGTTTGGAAAGGTATACGGAGAGGATCCTGGGGTGCGAGATGGGCATGGAGGGTTTCTCCGGGTCGATGTTGATGGGTGAGAAATAGAGGCGTACGGGGTCGATGGATTCGAGGACCACCTGGGTGATACCGGATATTTTGATGAACCCGGCTTTGAACTCCACGCGAATCCATTTACTCATTTTCCCGGGTTGAATTTCGACTTTTTCCTTGCCGATTCGGAGAGAGGCGGTGTTTTTTTCGTTATCCACTACCAGTTCAAAGGGTATGGTTAACGGTGGGTTGCCTTTTCGGAAGGGATTGTCGGGCCCTTTAAGGACACCTTCGTAGGTGGTGGTGTTACCGGGTATTTTTTTTAATTGTTCGACGATACCGTCGGACACATCGAATTCTTTTCCTTCGGCATCGGAATAGAAGCTAAAGCTTCCCTGGGAGCCTCGCAGGTCCGGGGTCCCCAGTCCGGAGACCATGATGCCGTAGAATTTTTCCGGTGGGAATGTGAAGGGGACGCGGAGGACGGCGGAGAAAATGCCTTTGCTGCTGACGATCTTCCAGAAGCTCCGGCTTTTTCGCTTGAGTTCGATTTTGGGTTTCGAGATAGGGATCAATACCTTTCCCAGTTTGAGGAAGCGTTTTGGAGGGAGGATATCGGAGCAGGAGAGTTTGGGCATGTAATTGGAACGGTCGGTGGTCAGGAAGTCGAAAATATTGTGTTTCCCGGGGTTGGCGCCGGTGGAGAAGGTGGACCAGGCCACGGGTGAGATGGGGGGTTCAGTGCTGAGCAGGGGGGCGAAGGTGCCTTCTTTTTGGAGTTTCTCGAAGTTGGGGAAGGACATGCCCGAATTCATGAATTTTTTCATGAGCTGGTAGTCCATGCCGTCGAACCCGATGATGACGGTTCGCTTGAATTTCGCGTGTTTCAGGGTTTTGTAACGTTTGAGGAATTGGATAAGGGCGCGTATGGGAAAGGTGAGGAAGTTGAAAATGGCGAGGAAAAACGCTGCGAATATAAAGAAGAACGAACCGGCAAAGGCAAAACCGGCCCCGGGCCCGACGTAGGCGAGTACGGGCACAGTGAGCGTTAATAGGCAAAACAACAGGAGGGTAAAAAATATTTTCTTATTCATCGGAGTATTTTATCATACTTTTGAAATGAAAACAAATATAAAATGAAACCAAAATAGAAATATTAATTGATCTTTACTTGAGTTTTTCGTCGAAGACGATCATTTTTTTGTCTTTGACGTAGTCCTGGAGTTGAGCGGAGGGGGATTTTCTGAATTTCTCCAGGATGGTATTCATTCGTTTAAAGGAGTCTTCGATGCGGTTGAGGAATTTCCATTGTTTTTCCGTGAGGTCGGAAGGGTGGATGGATTCTTTCAGCATTTCGAGGTACCCTTGCATGACCGTGAGGGGCTGATTGAGTTCATGGTTTGTGGTGACGGCCATGGCCATGATGGTATTCTGTTTTTCCAGTTCGATAATTTCGTCTTGTGAATTTTTTAATCGTTTGTAGGATTCTTCGAGTTCTCTTTTTTGTTCGAATATCTGGCGGTTTTTTTCGGAGAGTTCTTTGTTTGCGGTTTCGAGTTGTTTATTGTATCGTCTAATGATATCGGATGCTTGTTTGAGTTCGAGGTGGGTTTTTACGCGTGCGATGACTTCGGCTTCTTCAAACGGTTTTGTTATATAGTCGACGGCGCCCAGTTGAAATCCCTTGATTTTGTCTTCGAGCCGGACACGGGCGGTAAGGAATATGATGGGTATTTCGGCGGTACGCGGGTTTTGTTTGAGTCGTTTGCATATTTCGAATCCGTCGATATCGTCGAGCATAATGTCGAGTAGAATGAGGTCGGGTATTTTTTTTTCGAGGACCATGAAGGTTTCTTTTCCGCTGGCGGCGAGGGCGAACGAGTAGTGGTGGTGGCTGAGTATTTCGTGTAAGATTTGTATGTTTTGTGGAATATCATCCACCAATAGAATCAGAGGAATATTGTCCCTGATTTCCGATTCTATCTGTTGATTCATTTTTTACTCCTTTTAAGGTATCTACGACTTCGGGGAAATTTTTGATTGTTTTTCTCAAGACGGCAATATTTAAGTGTTCGACATTTTCGATAATATGTTGACCGTAATCGATGATAAAGCCGGCGTTGTATTTTTCGCCGACGGCTTTTATCCGGGTGCCGAACCGGACCCATTCGTCCAGGAGCATGGAGTTTCCCATGGAGCGCCACTCTTCCATGAGTTGGGTGGAGAATATTTTGACGATCTCGGCGAGGGATTCGGGGGGAATGTGATCGAGTTCGATTTTTTTGGGCATGGTTTTCTTCTGGGATTCGGTGCCGGTGTCTTCTTCTTTCATCCGGTAGGGGATGTATTTCATAAGTTCGGCATAGAGGCGGTTTTCATCGATAGGTTTCGAGAGGAAACCGTTGCACCCGGCATCTTTGACTTTTTTTCGTCCGTCTTTCATGGCGTCGGCGGTGAGTGCGATGACGGGGATATCTTTTAGTTCTTCATCGGCCTTGATGAGTCGTGTGGCCTGGTAGCCGTCCATGCCGTACATTTTCATATCCATGAGGATAAGGTCGGGGTGTTTTTTTTTGAGTTTTTGGAGAGCTTCTTTCCCGTTGAGTGCTTGTTCGACGATGATGCCTTTATCTTCGAGGAGTGCCTGGACGAGTTTGAGGTTATAGAGATTATCTTCGACGAGTAGTATGGTGGAACCGTCGAAGCGGAGTCTGTCCGTCGGCGGGAGGGCGGTGGGTAGGGCGTCGACGTGGAAGGAGCTGATCTCGATATCGTTGAGTTCGATGCTGAAGACGGAGCCTTTTCCCACGTCGGAGGTAACGGTGATACGTCCGTTCATGATTTCGACGAGTCGCTTTGTGATGGCAAGTCCGAGTCCGGTGCCGCCGTATTTTCCGCCGAGGTCTTTTTGTTGTTCGAAGGCCTGGAATATGTCTTCGATTTGTTCCATTGGAATGCCGATACCGGTATCTTCGATTTTGAAGATGAGAGCGACGCGGCTGGTATCTCTTCCGGAAAATTTTTTGGATACGGAGAGTTTGACGAAGCCTTTATCGGTAAATTTTACGGCGTTTCCCACGACGTTGAAAAGGATCTGACGCAGGCGGGTTTCGTCCATGAGGAGGCCGGAGGGGATATCTTCGTCGATATCGATAATGAAATCGATGTTTTTTTCTTCTGTTTTTATTTTAAAGATGCCTTTGATCTCGTTGAATATCTGGTGGGGGTTCATGGGTTTGTAGACGAGGCTGAGTTTGCCGGACTCGATCTTGGAGAGGTCGAGGATATCGTTGATAAGGGCGAGCAGGTTTCTTCCGCTGGCCTGTACGATTTCGAGGTATTCGTTTTGTTTGGGGTCGGCGATGAGCTTGGTAAGAAGCCGGGAGTACCCGAGTATGGCGTTCATGGGGGTCCGGATTTCGTGTGACATGTTGGCAAGGAAGGTGGATTTGGCGCGATCGGCGAGTTCGGCGGCGCGGCGGGCACGTTCGGCCTGGTCCTTGGCTTTTTGAAGGTCACGGGTCCGTATCTGGACTTTTTCTTCGAGCCCTTCGTTGAGTTTGCGGATTTCCCGGTTGCGGGCGGCGATCTGGTCGAGCATCCGGTTGAAGCTGTCGTAGAGGGTGCCGGTTTCGTCGTTGCTGAGTTTATCGACGCGAATGGAGTAATCGGCGTTGGTGGAGATGATGGACGCGGTATCGGCGAGCTTGAGGATGGGTCGGGTCAGGCTGCCGGAGAGCCAGGCACCGAGTATGGCGGCCACGAGGAAGACGACGAGGAGTAGGGTACCTGAGAAGATGATGTAGTTCCGGATTTGGGAACTCAGGTTTTCGGTGGAGGCGACGACATAGACGAAGCCGGAAAATTCGCCTTCATATATTATTTTCCTGGTTACGAATAGATAGTCGCCAACCAATTGGGTCTCTTTTTTTAATTGTTTGATGGTTTTGGCGAAATGGTTGGTTGCATCTTTTTTAAAGGGGAGGAATGGAATTCCGGCCTTATCGTAGATGGCGAAGTCGGCGAATTCGGGGATGGCATTGAGACTATCGGCGGTTTGGTTTGCAAGCTTTTTGTCTCCGAATTCGAGGGGTACGGCGGAATTTGCGCTCACGACTTCGGTTACGGATTGGATTTTGTTGACCAGGTGTTTCCTGAAGGTCTGGATGTCTTTGATGCCCTGGATGACGATGGTGGTAACGATGGCGAACAGGACAACGCTGAGGATGATGATGATGTTTTTGGTTTTGATGGAGAGACCGTGCATGTTATTTGGACTCCACGAGTTTGCCGATGAGGTATATCTGGGCGTGAAGTTCGATGGAGGATTTTTGTACGGCCTCCCGGTTGATCTCGAACCGCACGCCGCCTTTTTCGGTGTAAAAATTTATGCAAACGCCTCTCTGGGCATAACCTTTGGTATCACCCATGGAGAGGATATCTTTTCCTTCGATATACCCCAGGATGGCTTCCAGCCGGTCGGACTCGGATCCGGTGATAAATAAGACATGGCTGCCCCCCACTTCGGCCAGGGAATCGATCTTTTGGACGATGACTTTACGCTGCCGGATCTGTTTTTCCGGGGGTACGTAGAGGTCGTTGCCGGGGTTGGTTTGACCGATGATGGAGACGATTATGGGGCCGTCAGGGTTATCTTTCCGCGACCACCGGGTGAATTTGCAGATGTTAAAAAGAAAACCGGATTTGATTACGACCTCTTCCATCTCGTCTTCCTGGGGGTAAGGGAGTAGGGCGGGCGCGGTGAGCAAGGCAAACAATAGGAAAAAAGTTACGGCCCGTTTCATTCGTTCGTTGCGATCGTTTCGACAGCCTCCTTAAAATTTGTAGCCCAGGGTGAGCATGAAAAACCGGGAGTGACCCAGGGTGCCCCGGTCGGCCCAGGCATTACTTGTGTATGTCGGATAACGGATTTCTTCGTCCAGCAGGTTGGACACCTGGAAATTGAGGTAGAGTCCTTTCAATAAAATGTCCTCCATGCGCAGGTTTGCCCCGAGGTTGAAATAACCGGAAACTCTTTCGCCAATCCGGTTGCCGAAAGAATTGTCCGGGTTTTTAATGGTTTCATCCCAATAGGTTTCCATTTCGCCTACATAATTGCCGGTAAAGGCCAGGGAAAAATTCTTATAGCGGTAGGACGCCTTGAGATATCCCAGGAATTTGGGGGAATAGGCCACTTCGCGATTTGTAGCCAGTTTATCCTCGGTTTCCTGGTAGATGCCGCTCAATTCCACTGAGAAGCCTTTCAGCGGACGGGTTTGGAGTGTTAATTCCACGCCTTTGGTGACCATTTTACCCGCATTGTCAAACCATGTTTTATAATTGTTGGATGCATCAAATTCCACGATACGGGTGACCAGGTTCTTCAGGGTATTCAAAAAGATACTGGCATTTAAGGTTATCTTTGGGGAGAGAGCGCCGATATAGTTCAACTCCAGGGTCTCGATCCATTCGGGCTGGAGGTCGTCGAGATTGGGGTCCAGGGTGTTCCTGGTATTCTGGAAAAAGGAGGGACGATTAATGGCCTTGCCGTAAAGGAGTTTTACGATATTCCGGTCG
>Ga0210082_1000012_pt1 | contig 36250 bp, 15 predicted proteins | sample White_ThreeSqA_D_2_FD_185592 | JGI IMG/M metagenome (GOLD analysis project Ga0210082, IMG submission 185592) | Wetland microbial communities from the San Francisco Bay, California, USA, that impact long-term carbon sequestration -... | ecosystem: Environmental > Aquatic > Marine > Wetlands ... | reverse complement strand
GAAGAGCACGAAGGGAAAGATAAGAAAAGACTTTAATTACCTGCTTTTTCTTTATTTTATCTTCGTGTCCTTCGTGTCCTTCGTGGTTCAAAATCCAAAGTTAGAATTGCTGTCCGTTTTTAATAGGAATTGATTATACAAGGAAGGGTATACGTAAATCAACCCCGGAATGTTTTTTTCCCGAAGGTTTTTATTGACAAATTATTGACAAAAGTTTATTTTCTTCTTAGAATAACCTTTTAGGGTAAAGTTGAATTTAATAGGGTGTCCGCGCCGCGGACACAGGAGGAAATTATGGCATTAAAAATTATAGACACATGTATTAGCTGCGGAGCTTGTGAAGCCGTTTGCCCGGTGGAAGCGATTTCCCAGGGCGACGAATATTATCTTATCGATCCCAATATCTGCGTGGAGTGCGAAGGCCATTTTGACGAGCCCCAGTGCGCGGATGTGTGTCCCACGGATTCCTGCGTAAAAGCATAATTCGACCGTTATTTCCCCTTTGTGCCGTGCCCGGGCGTTGGGCGCTGAGTGACCGATATATCGAGTGTCCCATATATCGTATGGCGGTCGATTGGCTGTCCTAAAAATAGGACGGTTTTACGGGGAGGTTCTGGCATTTGAATTGCTGTCCTTCCCCTGGAGGTAAATATGAAAAAAATATTTTTAATCGGATTAAGTATTTTAATCTTAAATACATTTGGTTTCTCACTCGAAACCGAACCGGAAGAATTTCAAGCCCAATATTACGACAATGCGAAGCTTCTGAGGGTTAAGTTCGTAGAGGGAGAAGCCTTTGTTCGTCGAAGCTATGATGATGCCTATGAAGAGGCAAGCATCAATTTGCCGGTCTTTGAAAAAGACAGCGTCGGTACGACGGAAGGCCGTCTCGAGATTTACCTGGGCCGATTGAATTACCTGCGCCTGGATTTCGATACGGAAGTGGAATTTAACCGCGTACCGGAATTAAGAAAAACCAATGCCGCATTCAGGCTCAGTAAAGGCGGTATCTACCTGGATATTGAAAACCTTGATTTTGAAAGGGATGTCGAAATACAAACCCCCGACTGCGGGATATTCCTGTTGGATAAAGGGGTGTACAGGATCAACGTGAATGAAGCCGGGGCCACGGAAGTCTTCGTTTATGAAGGCATGGCTGAAGTTTCCGGGAAAGATTACAGCCGGAATGTAAGGGAAAGCCAGAAAATCGTCATGCTGGATGGAGATGTGAGAGAGAGACCGTTCTTCTTTTATGCTTCCGATACCGACGGGTTCGACAAATGGAACCAAAAACGAAACACCGATGTGGGATATGCCCGTTACAGTACGTCGCGTTACCTGTCCAGCGGGTATGAGGATTATGAATACGAATTGTCCCGTAACGGCCGGTGGGTTTACAATACCGGGTACAGGGAATATATCTGGATACCCTATAATATCGGGGGGGATTGGAGTCCCTATTATAACGGACGATGGGTCTGGTCACCGTTTTACGGTTATGTCTGGAGTTCTTATGATCCCTGGGGTTACTTTACCCACCACTACGGCAGATGGCATTGGGACTCTTTTTACGGCTGGCATTGGTATCCCGGTTATCACTGGTCCCCGGCATGGGTCTATTGGTCATGGAACGATCACTACTACGGCTGGTGTCCGCTGAGCCGGTGGAACAGGCCCGTTATCGTCATTAACAAACACTGGATGAGAAACTACAACTACAGGCATGGAATTCCCATTCACTCCAGGGCAACGGTTATCATAAAAAAGAACCAGTTGCATGCGTCGAACATCGGGAAAGTGGCGTTAAAGAGGTCCCTTATCAAGGAAAGTACTATCGGTTCCAGGGGTTTTGCACCTAAAATAAAACCGTCTGTCGAAAAAATCAGGGTGATCAATGCCCGGGGTAAAACCGTGGAATACAACAAAAGCGGTTTCAGGGTAGGCAAAAGATACCAGGCCGTTAAATCGCCGACCGGTCTTTCGGAGACAAAAAAAGAAGCGGTATACAAGTACACCAAAGCGAATAATTCCTCGCCGAAAAACGCATTTAAATACTCGAAACGAATTGACACCCGGGCCCCATCCACCACCTACAAAAACACCTACAAAAACAGTGACGTAAAGTATAAAAGCAGTGAAGTAAAGAGCAAATACAAATCTTCGGACCGTTCGCCGACCACGTACCGTACCAAAACGTCATCTTCCAAAGCCAAATACCAGTCCAGGTCATCATCCGGGTCTTCTTCCAAATCTACTTCCAAAGCGTCTTCTAAATCTTCCGGAAAATCTTCCACAAAGTCCGGTTCTTCCCGGTCATCGTCCTCCGGTAAGAGCACCAAGGTGAAGAAAAAAGACGGCTCACCTTCTTATTCTTCCTATCCCAGCCGTACAAATTCCTATAATAGCGACAGATCCTCTTCTTCTTATAGATCTTCTTATCGATCGTCCTACGGGACCTCTAAAAAGTCGCCGGAAAGGGGCAATCGCACAACCGGCTACTACAACTATTCCTCACGTTCATATAAATCCTACGGTTCATCAACGCCCTCAAGAAGCAGGAGTTATTCCTCCTCCTCTTCTTCATATAAAACGTACAGCAGACCGTCTTACAAATCATCTTCCGGTTCTTCATCCTATTCAAGTCCCAGGAGTTACTCTTCCTCGCGGTCTTCCCGCTCGTATTCCGGTAGCTCAAGGGGGTCTTCAAGCTCCTACAGCCGCTCTTCATCTTCGCGCTCTTCATCGGCACGCTCTTCATCTTCGCGCTCCTCATCGTCACGCTCCTCCTCATCCCGATCGTCATCTTCACGGTCTTCTTCGGTAAAATCTTCTAAGAAGTAAAAATAATAAAGACGGGAACATCAGGTTCCGGGTAAGGAATAAGGGGTAAGCCTCGTAAGAGCATGGATAGCCTCCTTTTAAAAAAAATTACCCCTTATTCCAAGCCCATCCATTAAAAAAGATCACAAATCACAAATTCCAAATTACAGGCCGGAATCATTGAAATTTTCTCAAAAAAGGGGTATATTTATACCTGATCTTTTCCGGATCGAAAAAAGGAGGTGTCCAGTGCTATCATTAAAAATGACCGGGTTCGTGTTGGTTATGGTTTGTTGTTTTTTCCAGGGCATGCTGCAGGCCGAAGACAATAAGGAGACGCAATTATTACTTAAGAGATTTGAAAATCTCGGCCACCGGCTGGATGTACTTGAAAAGGCCGTCGATGATGTGTTGTGGTATCAAAAAGTGGGTGATGTCGCTTATATCGACAAGGTACGTCACGTGGGACCGCCGGTGTGGAAGGTATCGAATCCCACGGAAATGGGTGCGAAAAACAAGGTGAAATTTTATTCCTATGTGTTCATCCCCAAAAAAATAAATTACGATAAAAAATACCCCCTGCTGGTCTTTCCCCATGGCGGCGTTCACAGTAACTTCAGTACCTATTACACCCATATCGTGCGGGAACTTACGGCGCAGGGGTACGTGGTGATCGCGCCGGAATACCGCGGCAGTACCGGGTACGGGAAAGATATGTACGAAAAGATCGATTACGGCGGCCTGGAAGTGGAAGATGTATTCGCCGCCCGGAATTATATGCTGGAAAACTATGATTTCCTGGACAAAGACCGCGTGGGTATCCTGGGATGGAGCCACGGCGGATTGATTTCCCTCATGAATATCTTTAACCACCCGGAAGCCTACAAGGTGGCCTATGCGGGTGTACCGGTCAGCGATTTGATCGCGCGGATGGGGTATATGACCGACGGTTACCGGGATTTGTATTCCGCGCCGTATCACATCGGGAAAACGGCCAACGAGGACGTCGAAGAGTACCGCCGCCGGTCCCCCGCATGGAATGCGGAGAAACTCCAAACGCCGCTGCTGATACATACGAATACCAATGACGACGATGTCAATGTTTTGGAAGTCGAGCATTTGATCAAGTCGTTGAAAGCGGCGGGTAAGAAATTCGAGTATAAGATTTTCAAGGATGCGCCCGGCGGTCACAGTTTCAACCGGTTGGATACGAAGCAGGCGAAAGAGATACGGTTTAAGGTCTACAATTTTCTCGGCGGTTATTTAAAACCGCCCCACCCGTTTGCGTCCGTACAGGCCCTGGTACGCGCCGGTTATCCCGGGTATCGCAATTAAATGAACTTTCTATTTGACATTGAAAATAAAATAATATATAATACAACTTTGAAGCATGAGGACCGCGGGGTGGAGCAGTCTGGTAGCTCATTGGGCTCATAACCCAAAGGTCGTAGGTTCAAATCCTACCCCCGCTACCAATGCTCTTCTTTTAAATCTTTTTTATCCGACTTCACATCCTTTTCCCTTTTTCACCCGAAGTCGGGTACTATCCAGGAATATTTACTTCCTGTCCAGGTTGCCCCGAAGCGCCTGGGCCCGTTCGATGGATTCGAATAACGCCTGGAAATTACCCTGACCGAAACCCAGTGCCCCTTTCCTTCGCTGGATGATCTCGAAAAAGAATGTCGGACGGTCGCCGGTGGGGTGGGTAAACAACTGCAGCAGGTAACCTTTGCTCTCGAAATCGCAGAGGATACCCTGTTCCCGGAGCTGCCCGGTATCCTCGGTGATACGCTCGGATTCGGGAAGCCCGGCATTATGTTTTTCCAGTTGGTCATAATAGGTCCCGGGGATTTTGAGAAATTCCATGCCGTTCTCGCGCAGCGTCCGGATAGAAGAAATAATATCGCCGGTGGCAATGGCGATATGCTGGATACCGCTCCCGTGATACTCGTTAATATACTCCTCGATCTGGGAAACCTTCAACCCTTCGTAAGGTTCGTTGATTGGGTTGCGGATGATAGAGTCGGGTGTACGCACGACTTTGGAGAGGAGGGCGGAATACTGTGTGGAAATATCGCCGGGTCCGAAATACAACATGGTCTCGAAACCCATGGTTTGATTAAAATACTCGGCCCATCGATTCATTTCATTGACCCGTACGTTTCCGACGATATGGTCGATACGCACCAGGTTCGGGTCTCCGCGGCGAATCTCGAAATCCTGCTCAAAAGGTTTGAACCCGGGTCTGAAGACCCCGTTATAATTGTCATGGTTAATGAATACGACTTCGGCGTCATCGTAGAGCCGGATGGCGGCTTCGTCCACGAAACCGTCTTCGTCTTCCAGGCGGCGGGGCAGGGTAATGGGGATTGCGCTCTTTCCCACGGCTTTTTCAAAGGCTTCCTTTACGTTTTCCACCTCGACGGCCCAGCGTTTCACCCCGTCGCCGTGGGTGGTGACGAAGGAGGATACGTCGTAAGTGGAAGGTTGAAGGAACGAAGTGATCACGAATTTGATCCGGTTTTGTGTCAGGTAGTAGGAGACGCGGTCCCGGACACCGGTTTCGGGTCCCATGTACCCGGTAATATTCATGCCTAATGCTTTGGCGAACCAATAGGCCGTCATTTTCGCCGAGCCCACGTAGAACTCGACGTAATCGTAATTTTTTATTCCTAATTCATTTGTCATTGTTTTCATACCTCTCTTATTTTTGAATAGGGTACGATTTTATACGAACGGGGAACTTTTTTCAAGAAATTTAAAAATTTTTTTTCTTTTGCCTCCGGCGGCCAGAACCCTTTTTGAAAAAAGGGTTCTGGACTCCCAAAAACTTTTGTTTAAATAAACGTTTTTCGAGGGGGCCAGGGGGGCGGTTTTTCAAAAAAGCCACCCGGGAAGTTGCATATTTACTTATAAACTGGTAAAATGCCGCCGGAGGTAAAAAATGAATAAAGAAAACAATACCGGCGAAGATTGGTTCAATCGCCTGATGAAATATGAGTCCATTCGCAGCCTGCCGGACCATTTAAAACAATATATCGTAGACCAGGATTACGACGCCTATACCCCCATAGACCACGCCGTATGGCGGTATGTACTTAGACAGAGCCGTAACTTCCTGAAAGACCATGCCCACGAAATCTACCTGGAAGGCCTGACAAAAACAGGTTTGAAAATCGATACCATCCCCAGTATCGAAGAGATGAACCAAATCCTCTCAAAAATAGGTTGGGCGGCCGTACCCGTGAATGGGTTTATTCCCCCGGCGGCGTTCATGGAGTTCCAGGCGTACAAAGTATTGGTGATCGCCGCCGACATGCGGCAGTTGCACCATATCGAATACACCCCCTCTCCCGACATTATCCACGAGGCCGCGGGCCATGCCCCCATTATCGCCGACCCGGAATACGCCGAATACCTGCGCCGGTTCGGTGAAGTCGGAAGCAAAGCCATGTCGTCGAAAAAGGATTATGAACTGTACGAAGCCATCCGAAAACTCTCGATCCTGAAAGAACTGCCCGACGCGGACCCGAAAGAGATCGAAGCCGCGGAAAAGGATGTGGTACTCAAACAGGAAAACCTCGGAGAACCGTCCGAAATGGCCCTTATCAGCCGTTTGCACTGGTGGACCGTGGAATACGGCCTGGTAGGGGATTTGAAGAACCCCAAACTCTACGGTGCCGGACTCCTCTCATCCATCGGCGAATCCGTGTCCTGTTTGAAAGACGATGTAGCCAAAATCCCTTACGGCCTGGATACCGCCGGGTATGCCTTCGATATCACCACCAAACAACCGCAATTGTTTGTTACTCCTGATTTCGAGCACTTGATCCATGTACTTGAATCCTTTGCCCTTACAATGGCTTTTAAAGTCGGTGGTATCGAGGGGCTTGATAAAGCCGTGGAGTGTGAAACCACATCCACCGCCGTGTATAGTTCCGGTCTCCAGGTTTCGGGTACCTTTACCCGGGTGATCGCGGATGATAAGAGGCGCCCGGTTTACATCAAAACCACCGGACCTTCGGACCTGTCGTTTGCCGATAAAGAATTGGAAGGGCATGACAAGGCGTATCATGCGGATGGTTTTTCGTCCCCCGTGGGTTTGCTGAAAGATGCGCCGGCCCCGATCGAGGTATTGACCGGTGCTCAATTAAAGGAACGGGGTATTATCGAGGGCCGGGAAGTGGAGTTGGTGTTTGAGAGCGGTGTGGTTGTCCGGGGTATGCTGGATAAAATGACCCGGAGGGATGGACGTTTGATTCTTTTGACGTTCAGTGGGTGTAAAGTGACGTACAACGGCGAGGTATTGTTCGATCCGTCCTGGGGGACCTATGACATGGCCGTGGGCGAAAAGATCGTGTCCGTGTTTGCCGGTGCCGCCGATAAGAGTGCCTTCGAGCAGCCGTCGTCGGTATCGAAGACGCGGACGATCAAGGTCGCTTATACGGATGAGATGCTGGCGCTTCACATGTTGTACCGGAAGGTGCGCGATTACCGGGAAACCGACCCCAATCCAACAATTTTACGGGAAGTCTGGTATGAATTGAAGAACAGGTTCCCTTCCGACTGGCTTTTGCCGTTGGAGATTTTGGAGATCGTGGAAAAGGAAAACCTTTTCCCCGGGATGGCCCGGGATATAAAAGAGGAGTTAGTGGAATTATCGGTTAAAAGAGAAGCGTTTTCAAAATTAATAAAGGATGGCCTGAATTTAATTTACAATACTTGATTTACAATACTTGATTTTCAATACAAAACGATGCGTATAGTGCGGCAGTGGATTTTGGTTTAGCCGCGGGTTTGGGCTTTCTCGAAAAGCCGGAGAAAGTTACCGCCGAGGATTTTTTTGATGTCCTCCTCGCTGTACCCCCGCTTGAGAAGATGATACGTGATCAACGGGAAACCCGATACATCATCGAGACCTTGCGGCACACTGCCGGTCCCGTCGTAATCGGAACCGAACCCCACATGGTCCACCCCCACCAATTTCACCACATGATCGACATGATCGATCAATTTCTCGATTTTCGGCGCCGGGGGTGCGACTTCTTTCCACAGCGTGATAAGTGCATTCCAATAGGCATCCTGGTTGTCTTTATATTTTTCCTCCAGTTTTTTCTTTTGGGGTTCGATCTTTTTCTCTTCTTCCTCTGCCAGCCGCATATACTCCTCATCCACGAAAAAAGAGCAAAAGGTCAATTGAATAACCCCGCCCTTCGCGGCCAACGCCCTGATCATATCGTCCGTCAAATTACGATGGATATCGCACAACGAGCGGGTACAGGAATGAGACGCGAATACCGGGGCTTTCGATAATTCCAATACATCCCAAAACGCTTTATCCGAAATATGAGAGACATCGATCAACATCCCCAACCGGTTCATCTCTTCGACGACCTGTCTCCCGAAGGGGCTGAGACCGTTCCACCGGGATTTTCCCGGGTTTGAGGTATCGCAAATATCGTTATTACCGTTATGGGTCAACGTGATATACCTGACACCCAGCCGGTAATAGTCCCTGAGTAGACGCAGGCTTCCTTCGAGGGGTCCCCCGTTCTCCATACCGATAAGGATGGCCCGTTTTCCTTTTTTGTGGATATCCCGGATATCTTCCGGTGAGAGCGCCGTCTCCGCCAGGTTTTTATTTATCTCCACTTGCCGGTGGATTTCATCGATCATTTCCAGGGCTTTTTTGGAAGGGTGTTTTTCGTCCAGGTCGTTTGAAACGAAGACCGCGAAGAAAATCGCGTCCAGTCCGCCTTCTTTCATACGGACCAGGTCTACCTGGCTTTCGTTTGACCGTTTGCCGATATCCAGGTTTCTATCGAGCATGAGCATGGGAGTATCGCAGTGCGTATCGATAACGATGGCCTCTTCGTGGATTTTTTTGGCTTTTTCCCAGAGTTGGGGGTCGATCTTTTCCTCACCCGATAAATAAGGAATAGAAAGGATCGATAGGATGAATAAAACGGTAAAAAAGGTTTTTATCGTACGTCTCATGGTTTTCTCCTTCAGGTTTTTTCCCCAGGGTCCCTGGAGAGTTCTGGAGTTGTTTTAAATTATACGTTAACATAAATGTGAGATAATGACAAGACTTCGTTACAACAAAATTCACCCTCAACTTTTAAAAACGCACGGCTTTCAAAAGCAATGGGGGCTTTACACAAAATGCTTAACACGACCTCCGACAATCGTTTCGGCATGGTGGGCAAAGATTTAGGCCCGGTGGGCGAGGATTTAGGCCAGGTGGGCAAGGATTTAGGCCAGGTGGGCAAAGATTTAGGCCCGGTGGGGAAAGATTTATGTCCGGTGGGCAAGGATTTGGGCCAGGTGGGCAAAGATTTATGTCGGGTGGGCAAAGACTTCGGTCCGGTGGGGAAAGATTTATGTCCGGTGGGGAAAGATTTAAGCCCGGTGGGCAAAGATTTATGTCGGGTGGGGAAAGATTTAGGTCCGGTGGGGAAAGATTTAGGCCCGGTGGGCAAAATATTTTGTCCCGGGGGAAATTATTTGGTCCGTTTCACGAACTGTTTCGCCCATTGCTATTTTATTTCGATTCCTCTTGCCAAAATCTTCTTTTTAGTGTATACTTTATTGCGCCACCAAAAAATCACAAAGTGAGGTTCAAAATGAAGGCTAAATCTTTAACGAAAAAATTAATTTTAAAGAAAGAAACCATTGTTCACCTGGGCGAAAAAGAAATGGGCCGGCTCAATGCCGGGGGCACGGGGTATGCCTGCGGGACACGTACCTGTGTCGATACCAAATGCTTCTGCTAATTTCCTGATCTCTTAATTTTTTTCCCGGGTTCCAATCCCGGCGCCGGGCCGAAGGAACCTAAACTTGCGAAGTACGATGACAGGAGGTCTATTAAAAAAATTCGCACGAAATCGTGCGGGTGGATTTTTTGCAGGGAAAGAATCGAGAAGAAAATCGTGGGACACGATTTTCACCTGGGATTCACTTGACTTTTTCCCGGGTACGATACATAATTAAGCCGGAAATTCTAATGGATGCAACAACCATTCGCTATTGTTTTAAATTCGGTAACAACGAGTCGGAGGTCTTCGATGTACACCTGGACCCGGAAACCCTCGAAGTGCAGGGAAATATCCCGGACATTCTACCCGATTGGACCAACCTCGACTTTTTTCAATGCCCGCACTGCCCCCTGGATACCAATGTCTATCCCTACTGCCCCGTGGCGGCCAACCTGGTCAATATCCTCAGCCGGTTCGACTCCCTGCTTTCCTACCACCAGACCCACCTGGTGGTGACGACGAAAGACCGGATTATTTCCCAGGTCACAACAGTGCAGCGCGCGGTCAGTTCTCTCTCCGGACTGGTGATGGCCGCCAGCGGCTGTCCCCAGACGGCCTTTTTCAAACCCATGGCACGGTTCCACCTGCCCCTGGCCAATAACGAGGAAACGATTTACCGCGCCGCATCCATGTATCTACTGGCCCAATATTTCAAGCAAAAAGAAGGGAAGGAAATCGATTTCAGCTTAAAAGGACTGGAAGATATCTACAACAATATGCGGCTGGTGAACCGCACCATGGCGGATCGGCTGAGAGAAGCGGCAAAAAGCGACTCCCTGCTCAATGCCATCGTCCAACTGGACATCTATGCCCAGACACTCTCGGCTTTCATCGAGGAATCCCTGAAAGAAATCCGCTACCTGTTCGATGCCTACCTGTAATAAGGATTGAAATATTTTTTAAAAGAAATGTAAGCTGAAAACATGAAATGAAAAATTTATTTTATCGCCGTCTTGTTTGTGTTTGGGATATTTTTGGCATCCCCGGTCCGGGGCAATGATTTTACCGAACGAAGAAGCTTTTTTATCGGTGGGCATATGGAGTTTTCTGGGCCTCTTTATACGGAATTATATCGACCTGGGTAGACGGGTAAGCCTGTTCGTGGAGACCTCCGCTGTCGGGGGGTTCGGCAGCGTCAAGGTAGAAGACACCGCGACCTGGTGCAGATATCCAGGGCCAGCGGGGACCACTTTTCGCTGGAAGTCGGGCTCAGGCCGGGGATTGTCTTCTTTTTTAAAAACGGCTTTGCCGTCGAAGCCACCGTGGGGTTTATCGGCTTTACCTACCAAAAACAAAAAACCGGTGACCTGGCCTTCGATACGGAAACATCGAGCACGGGTCTGGACTTTTCACTGGATGTGGATAAATTACGAATTCAGGTGGGCGCGGCACTGTACCTGTAGTGCCGCGGTTAGACTTCGATTATTTTTCGTATGATCTCCGCGTTTTTTTCTAAGAATCCCGGGTTCACCATTTCGATGTGTCTCCCGAAACCCTCGTAAACCGTGCAGCCCTTCGTGGTAAACCGGTCCCAATCGCCCCGCGCCTTTCGATCGATACCCGTGATCAAATGGATCTCCGCCCCCAATACCCCCCGGTGCTCGAGACCCCCAAGGTAATTCGCATAACTCTCCATCTTCCGCATTACCCGGTCCTCGAGAAACGAAAGCCCCATGGCCGACAAATTGCGTTTTACAAAATTCTCGTAATTCTCCTGCGCCTTCCTGTCGGTAATCCCCGCATCCTCCCGGTTGGCGTATGCATCCAGGAGAATAAGCGCCCTTATTTTATCGCCCCGCCTCTCCATCTCTTCGGCGACCTCGAAAGCCAGGTTGCCCCCGGCGGAATAACCCAACAAGATAAACGACCCCCCGGGCTGGATTTTTTCTATCAATTCCGCATAATCCCCCAAACGTCCCCCATCGATGTAATTAAAGGCGTAAAATGAAAAATCCGTCAATTGCCGCGCCAACCCTTTATAATCCACACCGTAAGCCACACGCGGCGGGAACAGGAAAAGTTTCACCGGCTTATTTTCATTGAAAACCATGAAGGGTTCGTCATCGTAACCGGGAGACTCGGTATCCGCGGCCCCGTCGATATACGCGGATATCTCCTTTATCCTCGGATTATTGAACAGTTGGAGCACGGTCATTTCGACTTTAAAGGTTTTGTAGATTTCGGCGGCCAGGGTCATGATTCCCAACGAATGACCCCCGGATTCGAAGAAATCGTCGAGAATCCCCACCCGTTCCTTTTTAAGGATTTCACACCACATGACCGCCAGTTTTTCTTCGGTTTCGTTTCGGGGGGGGACATATTCCTCGGGGGCCACTGCCTTTTGGCCGCGTGCCGCCGATGGCCGGGGCCGCCCGGTGAGCACGATATTCCCATCCGGGAGCAGCTTGCCCGGGTCCCCGGTCTTATAGACCAGGTCGCCGGGGTCCCGGCCGAAGGGGTTGGGGATAAACCGTTCCCGGCTCAACCCGGGATTATTATAATAGTCCGCGCGGTAAGGCGTCCGTATATAAATCTCCCCGGTGATGCCGTTACCGCAAATCTTCATGGCCCTGTCCAGGATGATCAGCCGGGCACCCCTGACGGGTTTCCCAATGGGAACGGTCTCCCCCTGGGCGTCGCCGGGTTGGATGAAATAAACGGCTTTAATCATGGTAGTCTCGGCGGCGCCGTATGCGTTGATCAATTGAATCCGAGAACCGAATACCCGGTACCATTCTTCCAACCGCAGCGGGTCAATATCGCCCCCGTAGAGTAAAACATGGGTCAAACACGGGAAATTTTCGGAGCGAAGGGCTTCGCCGGTGAACCGGTGGAAAAGACCGGGTTTGCAAATAAGACGGCCGATCTGCGCCTTATCGAGCCACCGGGCCAACCCGGGATCGGCGGCGGGCGCGTTCACGGATACGCCCCAGCGCACCATCCGGGAAACACTATTTAAAAGGAAATCCGTATCCGCGGCATCTTTCCCCGGGTTTCGCAGGGTGGTCACGGTCCTGTGACCGGGTTTGCCGCCGGTAAAATACCGCATTAAGGCGGACAGATCGGCACCGGGTCCAATTTCCACGAACACCGAGGGCGGGCCTTCCAGCAGTACGTTTAAACCGGGGGCAAACCGGACCGTTTCCCGCAGTTGTTTTACCCAATAGTTGGGGTCCACGGCTTCGGCTTCGGTTATCCAACGGCCGGTTACATTGGAGATAAAGGGGAGACGCGGTCTGTTCAGGGTGACCCGGCGGAGGATGTTCTCGAATTCATCCAAAACGGTCGCCATCATTGTGGAATGAACGGCCCGGGTGGCCTTGAGCCGCATGGTGAGCAATTTCTTTTTTTTCAGTTCGGCTTCAAACGCCTGGACGTCGGCTTCGGGCCCGGCGGCGATACAGGAGGGGCCGTTATCGATTGCGATGGACAACCCGGGTGCGGTCTCCTCCAGCAGGGGCCGCAGTTTCGCTTCGGGCAAAGGGACACTGGTCATTGCGCCGGCGGGTAATTCCCGCAGCAGTTTCCCCCGTGCGGCGATCACTTTTAAGGCGTCCTCCAGGGAAAAGACGCCGGAGAGGCAGGCGGCGGTATATTCTCCGAAGCTGTACCCGATCATGGCGCGGGGGGTGACGCCCCAACTCATTAACAACTTTGCCAGGGCGTATTCGACAGTAAAGATCACGGCCTGGGCGACCTCGATACGGTCGAGTTCTTTAGAATAGGACCTATAGGTCTTATCGGACTTATAAGTCCTATTTTTTTCCTCTAAAGAGGAAAAGAGCAGCCCTTTGATGTCGAAATCGGTCAGCGGCCCGAGTATCTCCAGGCAGCGGTCTATTTCGGCCCGGAACAGCGGTTCGGAACGGTAGAGGTCCAGGCCCATATCCACGTATTGGGAGCCGAGACCGGCGAACATAAAGACCACGGGGGCACCGCCGCGCTTATTTGCGGCGGGACGGATACACAGGGCGGCACCGACGCTTAAGGCCGGCAGTACTTCCATTAAAAATGTACCGGTGCCGGGGGGGGACAGTTGGGCGACACGGGAGGTGTGATCCATGCCCAGCATCTCGATCTCCCGGTCGATAAGGTGCGACAGGCCCTTATTTGTCCATACCGGCGCGGTCAACGTACCGCCGGGACCGGGTTTGAAATGGACGAACAACCTGTCTTCCCCATGGATTTCAGGGGTATTTTCGTCCGGGTAAAGGGGGGCGTCTTGCCGGTAAAAAGAAGTCTCCACCGGTATAACCCGTGGGGGAGGATCCATTTCCCCGGCGATACGTGAAAGCGCCGGTTGAAGCGTAATGTCACAAAATACGAAACCCGCGCCGGTTAAGCGGAGTTCCGATTCGGTCCGGTCCGGGGGAGATGCGGTAGCCAGCGGCACCACAACACAGCCGGCCCTTATTATACCGATTTTAAAAAGGATAAAATCGAACCTGTCCGCCAGGTATAGTCCCACCATGGCTCCTTTCGGGAGGCGGAGGGCGCGGACCCTGCGGCAAATACCGTCTGCGGCCCGGTCCAGTTGGGAATAAGAGAGGTGCCTTTCGCCGCACTCAAGGGCGATACGGCCGGGGTGGGTCCGGGGGCCTGTCTTTAATTTTTCCATGGGGGCCTTTTTCTATTCCGCTTCAAGGTCTTCGCTGAATTCGGCGCTTATCTTATCGATCTTCTCTTTGGCCAGTATCTCGATATTTGCGATATCCTGGCCGGGGTCCTCCAGGACGGAGGCGGATACCTCCCTGAAATAATCGCAAAAGACTTCGGCGGTTTCCCTCCGGAAGAGTTGGGCGGCGCAGGCAAAAGAGCACTCGATGATATCACCGTTCTCGCGGGCATAAAGCGTAATATCGAATTTCGACCGGTCCGCTTCATAGTCCCGGAGGGTCAATTTTAATCCGGGGATGATCGCTTCCGGTGTTTCGCCGATGGTGTCCGCCCCCCGGAAATTGAACATCACGTCGAACAACGGGTTCCTGCCGGGTTCCCGGTGGGTCACCACCCGGCCGACCAACTGCTCGAAAGGGAACTCCTGGTTCTGAAACGCCTGCAGGGTCCGGGTCTTTACATCCGCCAGGAACTCGTGGAAAGCCATATCCCCGAGGTGACAATTGGACAGCGCCAGGGTATTGGCAAACATCCCGATGATCGAGTGCAAATCGGGATGGACCCGGGCGGCAATGGGAACCCCCACCACGATCTCTTCCCCCCCGCATATCTTGCCCAGGAACACGTTGAATATGGAGAGCAGCAGCATGAACAGGGTGACATTTTGTTCCGACGCCAGTTTTCTCAATGCGGCGCTCTCTTCCGCGTCCAATGTAAACCCCGCCGAAAAACCGGAAAAATCCCTTCTCTCCGGCCGGGGAAAATCAAGGGGAAGGTCCAAAGGCGGGATCGGTTCCCGGAACCGGTTCAACCAGAATTCCTCCTGCCGCTTTAACCGTTCCTTTACATCGTCCCGGCCCTGCCACTCTGAAAAATCCTTATACTGGAGTTTTAACGGCGGCAGTTCCTGCCCCGCATACAATGTGGCAAAATCGTGGATAAATATCCCGAAAGATAAAATGTCGGAGATGATGTGATGGGTCTCCAACATCAATAAGAACTCATCCTCGCGGATTTTCCCCAGCAGCACCCGGAACAACGGCGGCCGCGCCAGGTCGAAGGGTTTTCGTAACGCCTTCATTTGCATTTCGATCTTCAAATCGCCGGGCTCGAAGGTTTCGATCTCGAAAGGTACGTCCGGGTGAATGCGCTGTACCGGTTCCCCTTTGATCATGTGGAAGGACGTTCTCAGGCCCTCGTGCCGGTTTATCAACCGCAGGAAGACGGCGGTCATTTCGGACACATCCGGTCTCCCCTCGATTCGGACCGGCTGGATGGTATTGTAACCCGTACTGCCGGGCGCCATCTGCTGCATAAGGTACATCCGCTTTTGAACCGACGTTACGGCATAATACTCTTTCCGCGCCGCCGGTTCGATAACGGACCCCGCCGCGGGTTCGCCGCCCCCGTCCCCCCCGAGACGGGTTATGCCCCGTATGGTGGGAGAATCGAAAAATGCGGTAAGCTCGATCTCGATATTCAATTCCTTTTGTACCCGGGAAACCAGCATAGTAGCACTCAACGAATGCCCGCCCAGGTCGAAGAAATCGGCGTCGATTCCAATTACGGCTTCATCCAGGTGTAATACTTCGGACCATAATCGTACCAATTTTTCCTCGGTTTCGTTCCTGGGTGCCGCATAGTCGTCTTCCTCTCCAACCCCGGGGTCCGGCAGCGCCTTCCGGTTGATCTTTCCGTTTACGGTCAGGGGGAAAGCCTCCAGCGGTACGATTTGGGACGGGACCATGTAATAGGGCAGTCGCTCATCCAGGTATTCCTTTAAATACGCGGAATCGAAGGCCGCGCCGTCACCGGGGACCACGTAAGCGCAGAGGGACCTGTTGTCGTCGGTCCCTTTTATGTCTACCAGGGCCTCTTTTATGTCCGGGTGTTTTACCAGCAGCGCCTCCACCTGCTCTAACTCGATACGGTGGCCGCGGATCTTTACCTGGAAATCCTTCCGGCCCAGGAATTCGATCTTTGCGCCCTCTTCTTCGATTATCCAACGGCCCAGGTCACCGGTGCGGTAGAGAATATAGGTCTTATAGGACGTATAGGACCTATAAAATTTTTCTGCGGTCAACTCGGGGTTGTTTAAGTAACCGCGGGCGACACCGGCGCCGCCGATGGAGATTTCCCCGACGACGCCGGGAAGTACCGGGTTCGATGATTCGTCCAGGATATACACCGCCGCGTTGGCGATGGGAGTTCCGATTATCGAGGTCGTACTCTCCCCGATTTCCGGGTGACAGGTCGCCGCCACCGTACCTTCGGTGGGTCCGTATTCATTGGCCAACCGGGTATGGGGGGTCTTTTCCCGGCTCTTCCGGATTAACCCCGGACCCGCGGCCTCACCGGCCAACACCACCAACCGCAAACTCTCCAGGTCGCCCTCCTCCGCCGAATCCAGCAGCACATTGTAAAGACCCGGCGCGAAACATATGGCGGTCACCCCGTACTCCCGTATCAAGCGAAGGATATAATCGAAGGCCAAACGCCGGTTGTCCGGGACCATAACCAACTCCCCACCGCAAAGAAAAGGGGGATAAAAATTGGCGCAAAAACTGTCGAAACTGTAAGTCAACGGCTGAAGGGTGACATCGTCCTCACTAAAATCGAAATACGCCGTCCGCCACCGTGCGTAATTGGCGATACCCCGGTGTTCCACTACCGTGCCCCTGGCCCTGCCCGTGGTGCCGGAGGTGTAAATGATATAGGCCGGGTGGGACATGGCGGTGACGAATTCCGGGTCCTCCGGGCTGTACTCATCCGCCGGGTCGTCGATAAAAACAAGCGGCATGGCCGGGTCGATCTCCCCGAATGTCCCGGAAAACTCCGCCTCCGTTACTGTCAGCGGCACCCGGCTGTCGTTGAACATGTCCCGTATCACCGACCGCGGGTACAGGGGATCGACGGGTAAATAAGCACCGCCGGATTTCATTATTCCCCATATGCCCACGACTTTTTCCAACGGGTGACGCACCATCAAACCCACGATCGCTTCCGGCCCCACGCCCCGCGACCGCAGCAGGTGCGCCAATTGGTTGGCACGTTCGTTCAACTCTTCATAAGGCATCTCCACTTCGACGTCTTCGGCTTTCAGTTGGTCGTAAATATTCTGCAATTCGATGGTGGACCGGACCGCCGTTTTGCCCGGGACCCGCCTCGCCTGCTCTTCCAGCAATTGAAAAACCGTCTTTTCCCCGGCAAAGGTTTTCTCCGTTTCGTTGAGCCGCACCAACAGGAATTCTTTCTCCTCTTCGCTCAATAATTGGATGTCCCCTATTTTACGGTCCGGGTTGTCCAGGACTTCCGCGATAACGGTGAAAAAATACCCGGCGAACCGTTGGACGGTCTCCCGTTTAAAGAGTCTCGTACGGTATTGGAACTCGAATTCCAACCCGCCGCCGGTCTCAAAGCCTTCGAGATTTAAATCGTTCCGGGCGCTTTTCCGCATCGATTTCAACGATACCAACTGCAGCTCAGGGCCGCTGTCCGGAACGGCGGACGCCGTACCCGTATTTTGCAAGGTAAACCCCACATCCGCCAGCGGGTGACGCGAGGCATCGCGAATACCCGGCAACTTTTCCACCAACGTTTCAAAGGGATATTCCCGGTTCTCAAACGCCCGGGCGGTGTTCTCACCCACTTCCCGCAGGAAAGCGGTCACTTTCTTGTCCGCCGCGGGCCGGTTTCGCAGCGCCAGCATGTTGATGAACACGCCGATCAACCCGGCCGTATCCGCATGGTTCCTGCCCGCGAGGACCGCGGCCGTGATAATATCGTCCCGCCCGCTCAATTTACCCAGGAAAATCGTATACGCTGCCAGCAGCAGCATGAATAACGATACATTGTTCGCCGACGCCATCCGCCGAAGGGCAAGGTATTGTGTTTCGTCGAGACTGAAACGGTAATTGTCTCCCTGGTAATCCATGACCGGCGGCCGGGGGAAATCACCGGGCAAATCCAACCGCGGCACCTCTCCATCCAGTCCGTCGGCATAAATATCCAACCAGAAATCCTCCACCACCTTTATGGCGCCGGTGCGAAACAGGTCGTTCTGCCAGACGGCGAAATCCTTGTACTGGATGCGCAGGGGTTCGAGTTTTTCCCGGTTGGACAACCGCATAAAATTTTCGACCAGCACGTCCATGGACGTACCGTCGAAGATAATATGGTGGGCATCGAAAATCAAATAATGTTCTTCCCCGGTCAGGGAGAAAACACACACCCGGAACAACGGGACTTCGGACAGGTCGAAGGGGCGAACGAATTCGTTTACATAAGTATCGAGGTTACCTTTACCGTCCTGCCGCGGGTGCTCGATCTCGAAGGCCGTTTGCCGGTGAACCCGCTGAACCGGTTGGTCCGCGGCCAGTTGAAACGATGTTCTCAGCATTTCATGCCGTTCGATCAAGACGTCCATTACGAACCGGAACCATTCGATTTCCACCGGTCCCCTGATGCGGAGTCCCACGAATATATTGAAGCGGGTGCCGGTATCTTCGAAGCGGTCCAGGAAGAAAATCCGCTGTTGGGCCGACGAAAGGGGGTAGTACTCCCGTTTCTCCACCGGTACGATCTCCCGGTACGGACTTTTTTTCGCCGCCGCCGCATACGCGGCCATCTCCCTGATGGTGGGCCGTTTGAATATCTCCGTGAGAGCGATGTCTACATTTAGTTCCTTAGAGATCAACGATGCCAACAAAACGGCTTTTAAGGAATTGCCCCCCAGCACGAAAAAGTTCTCGTTGACGCCGAAAATCGTGTTGTTCCCCGGTTTCAATACCTGCCGCCACAATTGCACCAGTTGTTCTTCCATCGGGTTTCCCGGGGCCTGGTATTCTTTGGGAGACAGCAGGTGGGAGATATCCCGGGTAGACAATTCTTTACGGTCGATCTTTCCCGTGGGGGTGAGGGGAAATTCCGGCAGGGAGAGAAAGATAGAGGGTATCATGTAGTCCGGCAGGGAGGATTTAAGGGCCGCCGCCAACTGCGTCTCATCGATCTTCCCGTCTCCCGACCCGGTATAATAAGCGGCCAGGAAATTTTCGCCGTTCTTATCCATGCGGCACACTACCAGACTTTTGGTTAAACCCGGCACGCGGTCCAATTTGCTCTCCACCTCCCCCGGTTCGATGCGGTACCCCCTCACCTTGACCTGGAAATCCTTGCGCCCGGCATACTCGATGTTTCCGTCCGGCAAACGGCGACCCAGGTCCCCGGTGCGGTAGACCCGGCCTTGATTGGTGAGGGGGTCGGGGGTGAAGACGTTTTCGGTCTGTACAGGTAAATTCCAGTAGCCCGGGGACAGGTGATCGCTTTTGAACATGATCTCTCCTACCCCGAATACACCGGCCTCCCGGTTTTGTTCGGTCAGCAAATAGGCTTTTGTCTTTTCGACGGGGAAACCCACGGGAACGGCTTCCCGCGTGATCTCGGTGTTTTTGTCGATAAAATATTGCAGGGTAACGGTGGATTCCGTGGGGCCGAGACCGTTGATGAATATACAATTATCGGAAAAATATTTTTTATAATTATCGATATCTTTTTTAAATACCGCTTCCCCCCCCAATACGATAAACCGGACAGAGGGAAAACGATCCTCCTCGTTGTCCGCAAGCATATCGATGAAATAACGGTACACCGTGGGAATGGAGTGATAAATAGAAATACCTTCCAGCCGCAGCCATTGGGACAGCCGCCGCAGGTTACCCTCTTCCTTGATATCGTAGGGGTAGAGGCGGGCGCCGTTCAAAAGCGCACCGAAAATGTCCATCTTGGCGGCATCGAAACTGAAAGAAGAGAATAACGTTAATTTATCCCCCGGGTGGATGTGCAGCGCATTGGTATATACCCGGGCGAAATGAAGGACGTTGACATGGGTCTGCATTACCCCCTTGGGTTTCCCGGTGGAACCGGAGGTGTACAGGATGTAGGCCAGGGCGGTGGGATCAATTTCCACGCCCGGGTTCTCCTCCGAAACGGTCCCGGGAAGATCGTCTATATTTATAATCCCGATATTCCCGTTGACGGCGTCCCTTATTTCCGTCGCCAAAACGCCGTGGGCCGTATCGGTAACGATCAGCCGCGCCCCCGAGTCTTCCAGCATATAGACCAGCCGTTCCGTGGGATAAGAGGTATCCAGCGGTACGTAAGCCATGCCGGTTTTCAGGACCCCCAAAAGCGCGGCGATTTTATCGGTGCCCCGGCCGAACAACAGCGCCACCACCCGCTGCTTCTTACCGGGGGCGGCGGTCCCTTTGTCCGTTACCTTATTTGCCTTGTGTTCTCCCGCGCAAACCGGGCAGCCGGGATCCGGCGCCGTGGTCAATTCCTTTACAAAAGGACCCGGTTTTCCCTCATCCCAGTCGAAACCCTGTGCTTTACACGTTTCCCTGAAATGGGTGCTGAAGGGGTAGGTGATCTTACGGTACGCTTCGGTATCCACGATATGTTCCACTCCCCTCTGGTCGAAGAAAAAGTATTTGTTGTAGGCGATCTTATCCAGTCCCAGCAGGATTTTCACCGCTTCATTGACGGCAAAACCCGTGGCCAGGAACAGCGGCGGCGAGGCAACGGGGTTGGGTAATTGGTGATAATCTTTTTTATATTGCTCGGTATATTTTTTTATCTCGCCCAGCTCGCTTAATACCTTGCGGTCGTAGAGGCAGTGAAAACAGGCCGAATGGGGTGGGTGAAACACCGCGGCATAGGCATCCATATCGATCATGGAGGAGACAATGTGAGGAATTCCCCGGGACACGGCGCATTGGGAAAGGACAAATTTGGCTTCGATGTCATCGACGTTATCGAAAATAACGGCGGCGTCGCCCACCAATTCCTCGACATTGGCGGCGGTGATCTTCCGGGTGTGGGTCACCACGTTGACATTGGGGTTGATTTGCCGGACGCTTTTTTCGGCGGAGAGGGCCTTGTTCATACCGATGCGGCTTTCATCGTGCAGGACCTGGCGGTTCAGGTTGGAGAGGTCCACGTCGTCGAAATCGCAAATAATAATGGTGCCGATGCCCAGGAGGGCCAACTGCATGATCAGGGGCGAGCCCGACCCACCGGCCCCGGCGGCAAAAACCGTGGTGCCCTTTAATTTCTCCTGGGCCTCGACGCCCCATTGGTGCAGCATTAACTGGCGTCTATACCGGGTCTTTTCGGCGGCCCCCAGGGCGTACCGGTCGTCGTAGGTTTCCAGCACGGCGTGTGCCGTCCGGTTGGCCTGTTTGTTCAGGGCGTCGTAGGTGATGGAAACCGGCCCGGTTTTTACGGCGACCTTGCCGGGGTATTTTTTGACCTGTTCCTCGAACCGTTCCCCGATGGATTGGTGAATATCTTCTTCTTTGAATTCAAGGAAGGGATTGGTGGGGCCGATAATGTTTTGTTTTAATTCGGCGGTTTTTAAGCCGAGTCCTTTTAAATCCTTGATCTTTTTTTTCATTTTATTCACTCCGGTGTTTTTTGGAGCCAGACACCGATTAAATTAAATCCTTCCGTTTCGGTTCTACAATAGACCCCCCACGCAGTGGGGCGCAGTGGGGCGCAGTGGGGTGCAGTGGGGCGCAGTGGGGCGTTTATACGGTGAGGATAAAATCGAGGGTCTCCTGGAGTTCACTTCGGTCTATGTCCATATTGATTCCCACCGCCACTTTCAGGCGGTGTTTATTGTAATGAGACCAAAAGGTGGCCCCTTCGAGCTCGATACCGTTTCCCGGCATGCCTCCCGGTGTTTCGTTCTCCCTGTTCCCGTTTTCTTTTCGGGGTTCGATCTCGTCCCTTTCACCGGCGAAATTGAACCGCAATAAATGTTTGTCGTAAGGGATGCCCCCGGGGGTCAACATCTCTATCACGCGGTCCCATTTCCCGGGGATGTCCCGGTTCATGACGGTGGTCATAAAATTGATATTGTGTTCCGCTGCAAAGGCTATTTTTTCTTCTATTTTACGGATAATATCCCGGGTATCGCCGGTAGTGTCCACCACGATGGGCACCAGGTCGATAAATTCGCCCACGGTACCGAAGAAATGTTTGTCCTCATATTTTCGCCCCAGGCTGAAAAACAACAGCGGCACTTTCTCGATATTGAAAAGCGTGCGGCACAACCCGGCATAGGCATTGAGCGATATTTCCAGGGACTTATCGTTTTCCTGTTGAGTGGAATCGAATATATCTTTAAAATTAAGCTCGATTTCATGGGTCACATACCGGTCGCTCCTGTTCTCTTTAAATACCCGGTTCACTTCGATGATGGAATCCCTGAAATCCTTTAACTGGAAGACCTCGATGATCTCGTCTTCATCCACGCGCCGGGGTCCCCTGTTTATTTGCCTTACATAGGCTTCATAATTTCTTTCACCCGGTTTTTCCACGTTTTCCTTTTTACGGTAATAGTAGTTATCGATATCGGACCGGATCACCTGCCCGGACATGGCATCGTAAACGGTATGATCGGCGGCAAGTACCAGGATATAATCTTCGGCGGTCTTTTTTATCAATACGATACTGTAGGGAAGAACGGTGACGTCCAGCCCCCTGTTGGGAAAAAACCGGGAAATAATTTTTTTGCCGATCTCTTCGCGGAGGTCTGCGCTGTAACCCGACAGGTCGATGACGGGTAAATTCAAATCCGCGGGCATTTCATGTTCGTACCAGGACAGGGTCCCGCTTTCCTTCACCAACCGGCTTCGTAACAACCCCTGCTCCCCGATTACGTTTATTATGGAACGGTAAAACCTTTCCTGGTCGGGGTACCCGTCAAAGGCCAAAACATCGCCGGAGGAACGATTGGAAAGTTGTAAATGGGAGATTTGGATTGCACTCAAGGGGCAGCGGTTAACGACGTTTTCCCCGAGTATTGTTTCATTGAAGGCGTTTATGTCTCGTTCCAGGTCGTTGGATAGTTTTTCTATTTCTTCCCGCGATACCCGGTCTACCAGGTCCGGTTCCCCGGCGGCCCCGGCATCCATGCTTTTTTTAGTGTTGCGCATCGGTTCGATTTTGTTTTCCACCAGGGATTTCACGTTTCCGTACCGGAATATATCGCCGACACTGATCTTAATCCCTTCCTGCTCCAACAGGGAGACCAGTTGGATTGCTTTTAACGAGTGCCCGCCCAGGGCAAAGAAGTTATCGTTCAGCCCCACACGCGCCGCGCCCAATACGTCCCGCCACATTTCAGCCAGCATTATTTCCAGGGCTGTTTCCGGGGCTTTGTAAACCGCGGCATTTTCTATCGGCCCCCGGTGGTCCGGCAGTGCTTTGCGGTCGATCTTACCATTTAAGGTCAGGGGAATGGCGTCCAGGATCATAAAATAAGAAGGAATCATATAATGCGGGAGTCTCAGGGACAAGAATTCTCTTAATTCCAATCCCGGACAGCCTGTATCACGGGGAACGATATAGGCGCACAGGTAATTGTCTCCATTATCCTCGAGGGGTATCACAACGGCTTCTTTTACCTCGACATGCTCCAGCAGTCGGCTTTCGATTTCACCGGTTTCGATGCGATAACCCCTTATCTTCACCTGGGAATCGATTCGTCCTAAAAATTCGATCTCCCCATTGGGCAGCCACCGGGCCAGGTCGCCGCTCTTGTAAATAGTATAGGTCTTATGGGTCCTATAGGACTTATAGGACCTATGGAATTTTTCGGCGGTCAGATCGGGATTGTTTAGATAACCCCGGGCAAGACCGGCGCCGGAGACGCACAACTCCCCGGCCACACCGATGGGTTGGAGATTTAAATGCCGGTCGGTTATATATACGCTTAATGTGGGTATCGGTTTGCCCACATTGCTGATACCGGAGGCGATATCCGACTCTCCCAACTCTTTAAATGTCACGTGTACCGTTGTTTCGGTGATCCCATACATATTGATCAGCCGGGTTTGCGGATACGCGGCCTTCCATTTCTTCAATCTCGAGGGGGATAAGGCTTCGCCCCCGAAAATTACATACCGGGTATTTAGTCCTTTTTCCGGTTCGATTAGTTCCAGGTCCATCAAATTATAAAAGGCGGAAGGGGTTTGATTCAATACGGTTACGGCCTGCGTTTTCAGTATCTTCAAATACCCGGAGAAATCCCTGACCACCATTTCGGGAATGATCACCAAACGGCCCCCGTACAATAACGCCCCGTACATCTCCCATACGGAAAAATCAAAACAAAACGAATGGAACAACGTCCATACATCACGAAAAGAGAAGTCGAATAAACAATGGTCGTTAAACAGCAATCTTACAACATTTCGATGCGACACCAAAACCCCCCTGGGCCTCCCGGTGGAACCGGAGGTGTAGATAATGTAAGCAAGGTTGTTTGAGTCCGCGAGGTCGGGGAACAGGCAAGCCTGTTCCCTACATCCTTTAATATCCCGGGCGGTGAGAAGGAGCGCCGCGCCGCTGTCGGCCAACATATAACGTTTTCTCTCTTTGGGATAACCGGGATCGATGGGCATGTAAACGCCGCCGGCTTTTAATATTCCCAGGATGCCGACGATCATTTCAAAGGACCGCTCCACCATGATACCGACAGGTATATCGGGTCGGACACCCTTTTCCCACAACAGGGAGGCCAACCGGTCGGCCCGGCGGTTTAATTCCCTATAGGTCATTTTCTCTTCGCCGAAGACCAGGGCGGTACTGTCCGGTGAAATCGCCGCCCGGCGCTCGAATAATTCATGGACGGTCAGGTCTTTGGGGTAGCCGGCTTCGGTATCGTTGAAGTTATATAATAAGGTCTCCTTCTCTTCGGCTGTTAACATATCGATCCCCGATATTTTTATAACGGGGTTTTCCAATACGCCCTCCACAACCCGGCGAAAATGCACGCCCAGCCTGTCGATGGTTTCTTCTTTAAACAATTTCGTGCAGTACTCCAGCACACAACCGATCTTCCCCCCGGTTTCGCTCACGGTTAAGGTTAAATCGAATTTGGATGTGGTAAATTCACGGTTATGGTACCCAATCTCGATATCGCCCATCCTGAACCGGTCCGTCTCGATGTTCTGCATCACAAACATGGTGTCGAACAGGGGGTTCCGGCTCAAATCCCTCTCGATATTCAATTTTTCCAGCATCTCTTCAAAGGGGTAGTCCTGGTTGTCGAAGCTCTCTAAAGCAATTTGCCTTATCTCGGCCAAATAGTCGAGAAAACACTTCTCACGCGCCGGTTCGCTTCTTATGGCAAGGGTGTTGGTAAACATGCCGATAATACCTTCCAGGTCCGCATGATCGCGGCCCGCGACCGGGGTCCCCACGATCACATCCTCACGGCCGCCGTACTTCGACAACAGCACATTGTAACAGGCAAACAAGAGCATAAAAAGGGTAACGTTATGTGTCCCGCAAAACCGGTTTACCCCCTGGGAAAACGCTTCATCCCAACGGGAAACACACCGGGCCCCTTCAAAACTCTGCTCCAGGGGACGGCGATAATCGGTGGGCAGGTTCGATACGGGGATTTCTCCCCCGAATCTCCGCAGCCAATAGGCCTCCTGCTCCGCGGCCCCGGGAGCACCGGCCCCTTCCTGCCGCCAGAGGGCGTAATCTTTATACTGGATAGTTAACGGCCCCAACTCTTTCCCTTCATAGGCATCGGCCACATCCCGCACAAGAATACCCGTGGATAAACCGTCCGCAATGATATGGTGCATATCGACGGTTAAAAGATAACCGTTCTCATCCAACCGAACCAACCCCAACCGCAGCAGCGGTGCCGCGGACAGGTCGAAAGGCCGGATAAAATCGGTTAACGCGGTATCCATGGATAATCCCGCCCCGGTGTCTATGGTATCGTAAATCCGCTGCACCGGCTCCCCGTTTACCATTTGGAAACCGGTACGAAACGCCTCGTGCCTCTCTATCAATTTCCCGGCGATGAACCGGATTCGTTCCACATCGACATTCCCGGTCAATGTAAGCACCCCCGGCACATTATAGGCGGTACTCTCCCTGTCGAACTGCTGGAGGGCATACAAACGCTTCTGCTGGGAAGATGCGGGATAATAATCCCGCTTTTCCACGGGCCCTATGGTTTTAAACATAAAACCGGTCTCACCGGTACCCGCCGCGGGTTTTATCAATTCGGAAAGGCCCCTTATTGTGGGCGAATCGAAAAAATCGGTAAGCGATAATTTGAAATCGAACCGCTTCCGGATTTTCGATACCACCATCGCGGCCTTCAACGAATGACCCCCCAGGTCGAAAAAATCGGAGTCGATACCGATACGGTCTTTCCCCATGGTTAAGACTTCCGACCATATTTCCACCAATGCCGCGTCGCCGCGATTCCGGGGTGCCGTATAATTTTCCCCCGCGGTAAACCCGGGGTCGGGTAAGGCGCCCCTGTCGATCTTTCCATTGCGCGTTAACGGGAATTTTTCAACGGGTACGAAATGTGAAGGCACCATGTAATCGGGCAGCCGCTCCCCCAAATAATCCTTTATCCCGGCGGTATAAAAGGTATCGGGATCACGGGGGATAATATATGCACAGATGTACTTGTTATCCGCCTCTCCCTTTACATCCACCAGGATATCTTCGATTCCCTCGTGCTCCGCCAGCACCGATTCGATCTGCCCCAACTCGATACGAAAACCACGGACCTTTACCTGGAAATCCTTACGGCCCAGGAATTCGATGGTCCCGTCGGACAACCAGCGCCCCAGGTCACCGGTGCGGTAGTAAGGGGGCCGGGTGTCCCGGCTGACGTTAAAGGGGCGTTGAAATTTGGAATTTGTCAACTCGGGGTTGTTTAGATAGCCGCGGGCGACACCGGTGCCGCCGATGACGATTTCCCCGACAACGCCGGGAAGTACCGGGTTTAACAGCTCATCCAGGATATACACCGCCGCGTTGGCTATGGGAGTACCGATTATCGAGGTCGTACTCTCTACGATTTCCGGGTGACAGGTCGCCGCCACCGTTCCCTCGGTAGGACCGTACTCATTGGCCAAACGCGTGTGAGGGAGCGTCTTCCTGCTCTTTCGTATCAGCTCCGCACCGGCCGCCTCTCCGGCCAACACAACAAATTTAAGACTATCAAGAATATCGCCTTCCGCCGCCGCCAACATCGCGTTGTATATCCCCGGCGCAAAACACACATTGGTCACGGAATACTCTCCCACCAAACCGACAATATAATCGTAATCCATCCGGCGATTGTCGGGCACAAGAACCAACTCGCCGCCGGAAAGAAAAGTCGCATAAAAATTGGCGCAAAAACTGTCGAAACTATACGTCAACGGCTGAAGCGTTACCTCTTCGGAAGTAAAACCGAAATAATCCATCCGCCAACAGGCATAATTAACGATACCCCGGTGCTCGACGGCCGCTCCCCTGGCCCGGCCCGTGGTGCCGGAGGTGTAGATGACGTACGCAAGATCGGTTAAATCGTTTACGGGCTCCAGGTTCCCCGAATCGTAATCCTTCTCCGGCTCATCGATAAAAATAACGGATGTCGCGGCGGGAATACGTATCTCCGATAACGTCTCCTCGAGCCCGGTTTCGGATACCAATAAACGCACCCCGCTGTCGGCAAGAATACCGTTTATTTGGGTCGCCGGGTAAAGCGGATCGATGGGCAAATACGCACCACCGGATTTTAATACACCCCATATGCCGACAACCTTCTCCAGGGGATGCCGCAAAAGGAGCCCCACAATACCGTCCCTCCGCACCCCCCTCTCGCGGAGCCACCGGGCCGACTGGTTGGACCGCTCGTTCAACTCTTCATAGGATAATTCAACCTCGATGTCTTCGGCTTTTAACTGGTCGTAAATATTCTGCAGTTCGAGGGTAGACCGTACGGCTGCGGCCCCCGGATTCCGCTCCACCTGCTCTTCGAACAATTGAAAAACCGTCCGGCCGCCGGGATAGGCCTTCTTCGTATTGTTGAAGGTCACCAACAACTGCTCTCTTTCCTCCTTGCTCAATAATTCGATATCCCCTATCTTTTGACCGGGATTCTCAAGGATTTCGGAGATCAGGGTTTTAAAGTACCTAGAAAACCGTATAATGGTCTCCTCTTTAAAGAGTTTGGTACGGTACTGGAACTCCAACTCCAACCGGTCCCCGATTTCAAACCCTTCGAGATTCAAATCGTTCCGGGCGGATTTCCGTTCCGATTTCAACGGGATCAACCGCAGTTCCGATTCGGTGTCTTTATAAGGTCTATCCATCCCGGTACCGGCATTCTGCAGGGTAAAGCCCACATCCGCCAACGGGTGCCGCGACACATCACGGCTGCCGGGGAGTTTCTCGATCAGTTCCTCGAAGGGATAATCCCGGTTCTCAAAGGCCTGCATGGTGGATTCCCCAACCTCCTCCAGGAAACGGGGGAAAAATTTTCCAGGGCATGGATAATTTCTCAGCGCCAGCATATTGACGAACACGCCCAGCAGGTCTTCCACGTCCCTGTGGTTCCGGCCCGACACCACCACGGCGGAAATAATATCTTCCCGCCCGGACAACCTGGATAAAAATATATTGTATAATGCCAACAGCAGCATGAATAACGAGACATTGTTTTCCGCCGCCATGGTTTTTAAAGCGCCGGATGTCTCGTTATCCAGGTAAAAACGGTAACTGTCTCCTTCATAACTCATAACACCGGGCCGCGGGAAATCAACGGGCGGATTCAAGCGCGGCACCGGGCCGTCCACTGCGTCGGAATAAAGATTCAGCCAATACTCACCGGACTTTTTTATGATGCCCCTTTCAAACTGCTCCCGCTGCCATACGGCAAAATCTTTGTATTGGATATCCAGGGGTTTCAAGACTTCACCGTTGTACAACCGTATAAAATCATCCGTCAGCACGCCCATGGAGGCCCCGTCGAAGATGATATGATGGATATCGAACAAGAGTTGGTGCTCATATTCGGACCGGGAAAAAACACCCACTCGGAACAACGGGGGATTCGACAGGTCATAGGGACGGATGAAGTCCCGTACGGCCCCGCAATATTCTATCTTGAAATCAACCGCTGTATGCACCCGCTGGAACGACCGGTCCCCTTCGGAATGAAACGAGGTGCGCAGCACCTCATGCCGCCGCATCAACGCCCCTATTACGGACGTATAGCGTTCGATGTCCAGGGGACCGTTTATGCCGAGGGCGACGGGGATATTGAACCGCGTGCTTTTCTCCTCGAACCGGTTCAAAAAGAAAAACCGCTCCTGGGCGGATGACAACGGGTAATCCAGTCTCTTCTCGGCGGGTGTGATTTGTTTATAAGTACTCTTCCGGGTTTTGTTTATATATGCCGCCGATTCCTTTATGGTGGGGTTCTTAAAGATTTCCTTAAGGGAAATTTCAACATCCGTTTCTTTGTGCAGCGCGGATACCAATAAAACGGCCTTGATGGAGTTGCCGCCCAGGACGAAAAAATTCTCGTTTACGCCGATGATCTCTTGTTTCAGGATTTCTTTCCACAATTTGAGCAGTTTTATTTCCGTTTCATTTGACGGGGCTTCGCGCTCGACGGGGCGCAGCAGGTGAGAGATATCCTGTTGGGACAGCTTTTTGCGGTCGATCTTGCCGGTGGAGGTGAGGGGAAATTCGGGCAGCGCAAGAAACACGGAGGGGACCATATAATCCGGCAGTGCCGATTTAAGACTTGCTGTCAGTACGCTTTCATCGGTATCGCCGGTATAGTAAGCGGCCAGGAAACGTTCACCGGCCCCATCCCGGCAGCACACGACCACGCTTTTTTTAATGCCGGGAACGCGGTCCAGTTTACTCTCGATCTCGCCCAATTCGATGCGGTACCCGCTGACTTTGACCTGGAAATCTTTCCGGCCCGCATACTCGATACCGCCGTTGGGAAGACGACGGCCTAAATCACCGGTACGATACACCCTGCCCGCATTGGTTAACGGGTCTGAAGTGAAGACCTTTTGGGTTTGTTCCGGTAACTTCCAATAGCCCGGGGCCAGGTAATCGCTCTTGAAAACGATCTCCCCCACCCCGAATACCCCGGCCTCCCGGTTTTGTTCGGTCAGCAAATAGACGTTTGTCTCATCGACGGGGAAACCCACGGGAACGGCTTCCCGCGTGATCTTCGTGTTTTTGTCGATAAAATACTGAAGGGTAACGGTGGATTCGGTGGGGCCGAGGCCGTTAATGAATAGACATTTATCGGAAAAATATTTTTTATAGTTATCGATATCTTTTTTAAATACCGCTTCCCCTCCCAATACGATGAACCGGACGGACGGGAAACGATCCGTTTCACCGGGCGGAAGCAAATCGGTAAAATAGCGGTACACGGTGGGTATGGAGTGATAAATAGAAATACCTTCCAGTCGCAGCCATTGGGGCAGCCGCCGCAGGTTGCCCTCTCCCTTGATATCGTAGGGGTAGAGGCAGGCGCCGTTCAAAAGCGCCCCGTAAATGTCCATCTTGGCGGCATCGAAACTGAAAGAAGAGAATAACGTTAATTTATCACCCGGGTGAATGTGCAGTGCATTGGTATATACCCGGGCGAAATGAAGGACGTTGACATGGTTCTGCATTACCCCCTTGGGTTTCCCCGTGGAACCGGAGGTGTACAAAATGTAGGCCAGGGCGGTGGGATGAATTTCCACACCCGGGTCCTCTTCCGAAACGGTCCCGGGAAGATCGTTTATATTTATAATCCCGATATTCCCGTTGACCTTGTCCCTTATTTCCGATGCCGAAACCATGCCGGTCTTATCGGTAACGATCAGCCGCGCCCCCGAGTCTTCCAGCATATAGACCAAACGTTCCGTGGGGTAAGAGGTATCCAACGGCACGTAGGCCATGCCGGTTTTCAGGACCCCCAAAAGCGCGGCGATTTTATCGGCGCCCCGGCCGAACAACAGCGCCACCACTTCGGCGGCCCCCGGGGCGTACCGGTGGTCGTATGTTTCCAGCACGGCGTGTGCCGTCCGGTTGGCCTGTTTGTTCAAGGCATCGTAAGTGATGGAAACCGGCCCGGTTTTTACGGCGACCTTGCCGGGGTATTTTTTGACCTGTTCCTCGAACCGCTCACCGATGGATTGATGAATCTCTTCCTTTTTAAATTCAAGGAACGGATTGGTGGGGCCGATAATGTTTTGTTTTAATTCGGCGGTTTTTAAAGCGAATCCTTTTAAATCCTTGATCTTTTTTCTCAATATATTCCCTCCGGTGTTTTTGGAGCCAGACACCGATTAAACCAAATCCTTCCGTTTCGGTTCTACAATAGATCCCCCACGCAGTGGGGCGCAGTGGGGCAAACGGGCGTCTTTAATTACCTGTTTAAAGACTTCCTCACCGGCCTCATTTTTGAAAAAATGAACCGGGACTTTATAATTATCGCTTGATAAACCCAACCGGTCACGGGTATTCAAAAAATTATCATAAATAAACCGGTACTTCTTCAGCAGCGACTTAAAGGAATATTTATCCATGTAATCGAAAATATAATAATAGTTATAGCGGGGTTTAAATTTCTCATACGCACCCAGGGCGATCATATTGTGCCCGTAACGGTGGGATTCGGGTATCTTGGGAGTCATATAATAGTGAAAATCCATTTCCTTCCTCATCAACCGGTACTCGGCGGCATAGGTCATGTCTTCTTCCAATTCCGACTCTTCCAGCAGTGCATTGGTACACCGGTACTCCGGGTACTTCGCCAACATTTCTTTTATTAAACCTATCATGGCCCCTTGCTTTTCCAGGGACTTCTTCGCCATGTAACTGGAATGAATGGTAATGGAAGCGGGCCTGATCTCCGACATCAAAACATTCAAGTCCTTCCGGCTGTAACTCAAATCCTCCAACCCGCCGGTATCCAGGTAAAAGATCAAATCGATATTGCTTATTATACCGTACCGCTCCAGGAGGTCACAATACCGGGTCAGGGTTTCCCGTTCGACGAAACGCCGGTTCTGGGCGTTCAATATCCGGGTGTCAAGGGTCTGGACCCCCATGGACACAAAGGTGAACCCATACCTGGAATAGAGTTCCAGGTGCTCTTCGGTAACGGTAAAGGGGGAGGTCTCGGTAAGTTTTACCGGGATTTCCTTGAAACCGGGAATCCCTTCAAAGGTTTTTTCCAGTTGGGAAGGCGAGCCGATGGAAGGCGTACCGCCGCCGAAATAGACCTGCTCGAACGCCCCGGCTTCCAGGGCGGGGCGGTACAATTCGACCTGTTGGGGGAGCACCCGGTTGTAAAACCGGTCCAATTCGCCGGTGTCGGAGGGTTCCTTTGATGAGTAAACACAATAATAACACTTTTGCACACAAAACGGCGTGTGGATATAAAGAATATCGTGCCAGTTATTCTCGATGGTAAACAGGCGGTTCATCTCTTCGATTCTATCTTTTGGCATTTTTGCCCTCCTATTCTTTTTTCGGCCCCGGGGGCACCGGGAATTAAAGTACCAGGGCGTAGCCGATCTTTACGAAAAATGTCCGGTTCGCCTGGGTCAACCGGATGTTCTCATAGCCGTAATGGTCGTCGGAATACCCGAGGAACAGGACCGTGCGCGGATTAAGTTCATAGGACAGGAGAACCTGGGAAAACAGGTGCCGGTCCTCCGGATCGATTGGAAAAAGGTAGCGTTCCGGGTTGTACCGGTAGTCCACATATTTTAAAATGGTTCTCAGGAAGAAACGCCGGTTAAAATGGTAAACAAGTCGCAGGTAACTGATATTTGCCGTATAAAGCCGTCCCGAATCCACATTGAGCCGCTCGAATTGTTGATTCAGTAAAAACTCCAGGTGACGGCCCAATTTCAACTTCACCGTCCCCCCCAATTGCAATCGATTTCCCGGGCGAATATTGTCGAAATCGATGCCGTCGCCCAAAAGACCGTTGAAAAAAAACTCCAGCGTCCTCGACGGCCGCACGGCACCGTCAAAATAGATATTGTTGTCGTCGAACTCGAACCCGCTGAAACTCCGTTTCCCTACATTGACCGATAAGTTAAAATAGGACTGTGCCGGACCGATATAATTAAAATCGAAGGTGGCCGCTTTGGAAAGAAGATTATTATCGTGGTCTTTTTCTATTCGATAACCGGTACCCAGGCTCAGCACGGTGAACCAATGGCCTTTGGGCCGGTTCCAACTGTGCAAAATACCGCCGTCGATCATTCGATAACCCGCCTTCGGCATAAAACCCAGATCGGCCCGGAAACCGGGTCCCACATCGGTGTAACCCAGGTACCAGTCGAAACTGCGGGTGTCGTGGTGATAGAAAACATCCAATGCCCCACCCCGGGCCGTCTTATTTTCTTCCGTACCGGTAATCGCTTCCGGGTCACGGGTTTGCGAACCGAGGGCTTGAAACCGGATACGGTCTTTGGGGGTAATCCTGAAATCGCCGTCTACCCCGGCCATTCGGTTAAAGTAATTCTCCCCTTCGCGGTCGGTTACGACGATACCCAGGGTGGAGGACTTTCCCACATCGCGGCGAAAGCGAAACACCGAGCCCACGGAACTCATGTCGATGGACCTGGACCTTGACCCCTGGCTCCCGGGCAGCAGGAAATTGGTGATATGGTCCTGTACGGAAAAGAACCCGATGGCGTTCTTTCCTTCCTTGCCGGTGACTTTGACCCCCCAGTCGGGGTCGGCGAGGGCGCGGGTATGAACGGTGCGGAACCGGGTGTTGAAGATACTGGCGCCTTCAAGGAAAAAGGGCCGCTTTTCCTGGTAATACAGGGCAAAGCGGGTGTTGATGTCCAACTGGGGTATATCGGCTTCCACGTTGGAAAAATCGGGGTTAACGGTGGCGGTTAAGGTTAAATTGGGGGTGAATCCCCACCGCGCGGTCAATCCCGGGTCCAGTTTCTTTTCCTTCTCCACGAAATCCCCTTCGGGGAAACTCTCACGCTCCTGTGTAAAAATGGAGTAAAGGGTGGGGTCCAGTTCGATATTCCGCCCGGGGGTGGCCCCGGCAAAACCCACTATTTTCTCCGCCTGGCACATATAGCAGTTGTTGCCCCTGTCCCAGGGAAAAAGACTGATCATGTAACGCAAATCCCGGGGGTAACTGCGCACGGCGTCGATCCCCCATACCTGCTCCATACCGCCGCTTTTCCGTTGAAAGCTGAGCGAACTAAAGGGTATCCCCATTTCCACCACATACCCCTCTTTGCCGATGCGCCCGGCGGAATTCCATATGGCGTCCCAGGATTCGCCGCCGCCTTCGGTACTGGCAATCTCATCGGCCTGCACGCCCAAAGGATTGCAAAGGAAACTGTACGCACGGCGCTGGTCGTTAAATGTATCGATGGAAAGGCCCACCCAGTCGTCGCCGCCGACATTGTCCCGCTCCCGGATGCGCGCCCGGACGGCCGACGGGTCCGGGTCATAGGCGCGGAAAGCCGCGTAAAAGTGACTCTTGCTGTAAAGCAGCAGGACTTCGGTTTTAACGGGGGGGGCGATGTTTTCACCGGGTCTGACTTCGTATTTCAGTTCCAGCACCAGTGCTTTTTCCCAGGCCGCTTCGTCAAGTACGCCGTCGATTTTTACCTTTCCCTCCACCACCGGGACACGATGGGTGGTTTTACCCGCCAGCGGGACGAAAAAAAACAGGACAATAACTGCAACGATGAAACCGGTTATTCCGATCTTTTTTTCCATTATTTTTTATCTCCTTTTTATTATTTATTTATTAAATTATATCTTCCGACAATTCGGTTAAAAAATCAAGGTACATATTTGTAATGGACTCGATAGTCCCGGGTTCGAACAGCGATTTCCTGTAGTTCCAGAACAGTTCGATGCAATCCCGGTATTCCGTTACCAGGAGTGCCAGGTCGAATTTGACGCCCTGAACCTTTTCCATGTGCCGGGGAAGCGCCCCCGCGGATTCTGTAGGGGCGGTCGTTTCGATCCCCGGGAGGTTGAGCATATTGAAAGACACGGTGATCTCCGGGAAGGGGATGTTCAATTCATCCAGTACCAGTTCCAGGGGGTAATCCTGGTATTGAAGCGTTTCCATCACATCGGTGTGTACCCGGTGAAGAAGATCGAAAAAATCGTCTTCGGGGGTCACATGGGTCTTGACCACGATGGAATTGGTAAAGTAGCCGACGATATCACGCAAGGACCGGTGGTCCCGCCCGGCACCGATGAGTGAGCAGACGACCTCTTCCTGGTTTGAGATATGGGCCAGTAATATATTGTAAATGGAAAACATGACCATGGCCATAGTGGTGCCGTTCCCCAGCGCCAAACCGTTCAATCGCTCTCGTACGCCCGTTTCCACCATGCACCTGTAGGCCGCCCCCGTATTGTCGCCCCTCCCCGCATTAAAATCCACGGGCAAATGGAGCGGGGGGAAACCGCCCGACAACTTCCCTGTCCAGAACCCGCGGGAAGCGGCCTGCAATTGGGGATTATTTAATTGAAAATTATGCCATTCGGAGAAATCTTTATACTGCAGCGTCGGTGGGGCGAGGTTTGTTTCCCGGCCGTCGCGGTAATCCCGGTACAGCCGGGTAAATTCATTCTCCAGGATTCCCATCGACCAACCGTCGGAAATGATATGATGCATATTAAATACCAGGTCATAGTGCGCGTTACCGCATTTGATCGCCACTGCGCGGAACAACGGTGCCTTACTAAGATCAAAGGGGGTCCCCGCCGTTTCTTTAAAAATCCGCTCTTTTTCACTGGGGTCTCCGGCGGAGATATCGACTGATTTAAAGGGAGGCACGACTTCGGTTTCAATAATTTGATAGACGGTCCCGTCTATGGTTTTAAAACCGGTGCGCAGGCTCTCGTGCCGCTCGATCAAAGTGGACAGTGATCTTATTATCGCTTGTTCATCCAACGCATGGTCGAACTCGATGTGCATGGGCATGTTGTAGGATATTTTTTTCTCTTCCAATTGCTGGATGATCCACAGCCGTTTCTGGTGAAAGGAGAGTGGGTAATACTCTTTTTGTTCCACGGGTTCGATAGGGACATAGACCTCTTCTTCCGCGACCTCGATGTACCTGGACAGGCCCCGAATG
>Ga0210082_1000011_pt1 | contig 36461 bp, 29 predicted proteins | sample White_ThreeSqA_D_2_FD_185592 | JGI IMG/M metagenome (GOLD analysis project Ga0210082, IMG submission 185592) | Wetland microbial communities from the San Francisco Bay, California, USA, that impact long-term carbon sequestration -... | ecosystem: Environmental > Aquatic > Marine > Wetlands ... | reverse complement strand
GTACTCCTGGACTATGAATTTTTTGATTGTTATTATAATCAACTGTTGAAAACCTATGTGTTCAGGTACCTGGAAGTGACTCCCCGGGGACTTGCCGTAGTGGAGTTCGACAATCGTGGGAAGGCCGTTGTTCCTAACCGGCTGGAATTTGAACGCCTGGAAAGACCGTTTAAAAAAGACGAGAACTGGTCCCCGAGGCCCCAACTCGTGGACCTGGATGCGGACGATAAAGATGAACTGGTGGTTATCTTGAACTCCGACGATCCCGGTAATCCCAGGGGCGCGGCCTGTTTTGACCCGGTTTCAGGGAAAAAGCACTGGGAGTATTATTCCGGCACCCGTATAGAGAATGCCTTCTTCCATGACCTCGACCGCGATGGAAAGAAAGAGATCGTCCTTACTTCCCGTGCCGCCAATAACGAGATAGAGTTAAACGGTACAAGCGACCGTTTCAGTTATGTGATCGTCCTTGATTGTAAGGGTAAGGAACGTTGGAAAAAAGATACCGGCGATTGGTATACCGATTCCCGTGTTACCGTTTCAGACCTGGAGGGAGACGGACGGTACGAGATTGTGGCTTCCGCCGAAAGTACCCCGGGACGAATGTATGTCCAGGGAAAAGTCTTTATTTTCGATGCCCGGACCGGCACACGGAAGCATTCGTTTCCCCCTCTCGTTGAAGTGGATATATCCTTTTCGAGACCTTATGTATTGAAATCGACCGGCGCCGGGCCCCGTATCTATGTGGGTGATTCCGGCGGCAGGCTCTGGATTTTGGATAAAAACCTGGTCCCCTTGAAAAAGATCGAGACCGGCGGGCCGGTTCACGTATTGAATACCTCACCACCGGGTGAACGCCGGTATTATTTATATACCCGGTGCCGGAATCGGCTCATGGTTTTCGATTGGGACCTGGATACCGAAGTTTTCTCCATGGATTTCGATTCTGAGGGCCCCTTCGAGTATCTCCCCTTACGCCCCGGGGATGGTCATCGCGCACTGGTAAAGGCCGATAACTTGTATCTACTGACCGAATCGAAGGTTTCCTTCGAGGAAACCGCTCGGTATTGGGTACGTTCCGGTCTTTTGTTTACCGTCGTTGTCCTGTTTCTCTTCAACGGGTTTTTTATTTATTACCTGTACCGGTGGGACATCCCCCTTTCCCGGTATTTCCGGGGTACCCGGCCCCCTCTCATTGAAATATCCGAACTTTACGATATTGTCCGGGTCATTGTTCACAAGGCCAAAAATCCTATTTCCACGGTTTTATGGACCGCGGAAAAAATGAAGCGGGACAGCAGTGGAATTAAAAACGCGGATGCCGCGGAGACTTTCATCCAATTGGCCGATGTCCTGCTGGAAAATGTGCATGTCCTGAAGCGGCATACCCGTGAGATATCGAAACTGGTGGAGGAGAATGAACCCGGTCCCGGATAATATTGGCATGAAAAATGCAGTTATTAAAATGTAATTATAAAAATGCAGTTATTAGCGCGGTTAAACCAGGAGGCAAGCCGTGAAAAATAAAACCGTTTTGCTGGTGGATGATGAAAAAAAGGTATTGTTCCTTTTAACCGACGCCCTGGAGAACCAGGGGTTCAATGTAAAAAGTACGACCTTACCTTCCGAAGCCCTCGAAATGCTCACCCGCAACACTGTCGATGCTGTGGTCCTTGACCTGCTCATGCCCGGGATCGACGGCATCGAGACCCTCCGGGCCATAAAAAAGATCAAACCCCATCTCCCGGTCATCATGCTCTCCGCCCATGGAAATATTGAAAAAGCAGTAAACGCCTTAAAACTGGGTGCCTTTGATTTCCTCGAAAAACCCGTAAGCTCCGATAAGATCGCCGTTACCCTGAGAAATGCCATCACCCAATCCGTATTGGAGCAGGAGAAAAACGGTCTCCTGGAAACCGTAAAGGAAGAATTCAGGATGATTGGGAATTCCGCCGCAATGAAGGAAATCCACCGGATGATCGAACGAATCGCCCCCACCGATTCTTCCGTGCTGATTACCGGGGAGAACGGGACCGGGAAAGAACTGGTTGCCCGTGGCCTTCATTTCAAGGGCCAACGCGCGGGCAAACCCTTTGTGCCGGTCAATGCACCGGCCATACCGGAGAATTTATTGGAATCCGAACTCTTCGGTCATGAGAAAGGCGCGTTTACCGGTGCCGTTGGACCTAAAGCCGGGCTTTTCGAACAGGCCGACAACGGCACCCTTTTCTTCGACGAGATCGCCGAGATGAGTTTGCCGCTTCTGCCCAAATTGTTACGGGTGTTGGAATACAAGGAAATCCAGCGGGTAGGTGGAACGTCCCTGAAAAAAGTGGATGTCCGTATCCTGGCCGCCACCAATAAGAATCTTGCCAAAGCCATTAAGGAAGGCACCTTTCGTGAAGACCTTTATTACAGGATTGCCGTGTTGACCATCGATGTCCCGCCTTTGAGAAAACGAAAAGAAGATATCCCCCTGTTGGTGGACCATTTTGCCGCCCGGTTCTGCCGCCGGAGAAAAACCCCCGTCGTTACGTTTCATCCCCACTCCGTGGAAATGTTGATGGAGTACTCCTGGCCCGGGAATATCCGGGAATTGCAAAACCTTGTGGAAAAAGTCCTGGTCTTATCCGATGCCCGGGAAATTCTACCCGGCGACATCCGTCCGCACCTTACCCGTGACATCGAAGTAGGGGAGGGGTATCCGGCGGAAGTTGGGGAGACCCTCGAGGAAACCAGGAAACGGGTGGAGAGGGAAAAATTGATCGTAAAACTTCATGCCATGGATTGGAATTATGAAAAGACCGCCGAAGAGTTGGGGATTTCCCGCGCCACCCTTTTCAACAAGATGAAAGCCTACGGCATCACCGGTAAGAGAAAACGATAAGTCTAATCACCTGGACTTATTTCCCCTTTTTAGTCTAAATCCTTAGACCTCCAGCCATATCCCCTCTTGAGAGGGGTGGCGCGAAGCGCCGGGGTGTGTCCCCCGGTAAAAATCCTCAATTCAAAAACATTTCCACACCGCGTTTAGAGAGTCCGCGCCGCGATCAAAGGACCCGCGTCCCGGGTTGGCATCCTTTTTGCTCTCTAAAATACAAAGCCAAATAAGGAGGTTAAGATGGCAAGGTACGTCATAAGAGATAGCAACGGCAGGGAAGGGGCCCCAAATTCAAATGGTGAGGGAAACCGGGGGGCGGTTCGCCGCCCCCTTTGTTTTTTCGTAAGTTATATCGATTAAATCAATAAAATCAAGGAGATCAAACATGGAAAGAAAAGTGTTTTTATTCATTGTTTTGGTGGGATTGTGGTTGTTCGGCGGTATCGCGAACGCAGCGGCCCCGGGGGAATATCTTTATTATGTTCCCCATGTCGTATCGTATCCCGAGTTTTACCCGGCCAATCACGGGTACACTGTCTTATATGTCGTCGTTACGGAAGACGGTACCGATTACGAATTGGACCTGGATGGAGATGGAATTTATGAACTCCAATATACCGGAATGCCGGCGGGGAGTTGGGAAACGTTTTACCGGAGCAATTGGCCCTCCCCCCAGGGCGCCCTGGACACAGGGGCGTCCGTTCGTTCCCCAAAACCGCTTCAATTGGTGGTTCGATTCGGTATGAACCATTTCGGGACTTATGATGCCGGGCTCCTGGCAACATCGCTCCTTCCCGTCCACATGTGGGGCGACACCTTTGTCGTCCCGGCCGATAGTACCTATATGTACATTTTCGCACCGTCGGAGACCGCCGTTACGGTTACACCCCCCGGGCAGGCCTCAACCGGTTATACCCTTTCACCGCGCACAAATGTTAAATTGTCCGGTATTGCCGCCGGGACATCGGTGGCCGCCGATAATCCCGTGTATGTATTGGCCGTCAATTGCCAAACCGATCAGAATTTCCCATGGATGTATAATGTACTGCCTCTATCCATGGTTGGAAACGATTATTTCCATGACTCAACCTATGGCGAAGTGGATTTCTCATGGCCCTGGCCCACCAACCCGGTGCTGTGGATTACTGCCGTTTATGACGGTACCGGTGTTTATATCGATGAGGATAACGACGATGTTCCCGATTACACCTATTCCGTGAATGCCGGGGAGTTTATTACCTTTCCCAACCCGGTCCGGGGGACCCATATCTATTCCGATCAAAACATAACCGTTGTGAACGTCGAGAATTGGGCGTCACCGTTTCGAGGAAAATATGGCGGGGCAGCAGTGGAATATCTTCCTACCTCTTCTTATGGGACCGATTATGCCCTTCATAAAATACCACATGGGGCGAACCTGCCCGACACCAATCCCCATTTATTTATAATTGCCGCGGAAAACAACACTGTTGTGGAAATCGATTTCGGATGGGACGGCATCGATGTTTCCAATATCCTTAATAAAGGGGAACCATGGACCGTTAATTGGCCCGAGGACAAACCGCTAACGGCGAATGTCCGGGGAGATAAAGGTATCCAGGTTATATTCCGTACCGATTATGCCCACCACGATCATCCGGGCGTAGGCGTGGCATATACGGCAATCCCCCTGGATGTGCCGTTGGTTGAAGCTGCGGTGGATATCCATCCCGATACCTTGAACAGGAAAAGTAAAGGGAAGTGGGTAACCGCTTACATCGAACTGCCCGACGGTTTCAATGTGGAAGACATCGACATCGGCACACTGGCCGTTACGGCCGTGGATGAGAACCCGATCGTTGAACCCCTCTATGCCGAATCGTCTCCCACATCCATCGGCGATTACGATGCCGACGGCATACCCGATCTGATGGTAAAGTTCGACCGGAACGGCTTGATCGAATCAATAAGTCCCGGGAACCGAAAGATCACGATCTCGGGGAAACTGACCGGGGGAACGGATATCGAGGGCAGCGATACCCTGAGAGTCATTCATTGATAAGGTTAAAACGGGGTTTGACTTGCCGGTCGCCGGTGATACCGGGAAGTCAAATCCCGTTTTTCTTTTTTTCCTATTGCATATTTCCCGGCGATTTGATATAGTTATCTCTCATGCCAATTCAACGCTATTATAAAAATGTGACTACCCGAACAATTAATAGATACCGGGAGTGTAAATTCAAAAAAAGGAGATTACCATGCCAAAAAAAATGAAACTGGACCTCAACGGTCTGAAAGTAAACAGCTTTGTGACGTCACTGGGAAACAACGACAGCAAAAAGATCAAGGGCGGGGTTACCTGGACTGAAAAAGTTTCCTGCAGTTGCGCCGGAGATTGTCATACGGTGCGTATGATGACCTGTGATAGTTGTGATACGGAACTGGTATGCTGCGGCTATTCAGGGACCAACTGTGAAGCATGCCCGGGTGAAACCATTAGCCCCGATGAATGTCCCACCGTTGCCTGCTGAATGTAAACGGAATTTAAATTCAGGTGAAAAAGCGGCGCTTCAGCCTAAAAGGTTGGGGCGCCGCCCCTATGAGGCCGGGGGCGCCGCCCCCTTTATGATTTTCTTAAGTAATGCCGGGTAAATAAGCGCCGTCAAGATCGCCGCCAGTAATATCGATGCCGCCTGGGGTTCCGCGATAATCCCCTGCTCCAGGCCGAAGGCCGCAATGGCCACCAGTAATGTCAATGGAAACGCCGTGGATACCGGTACCAATACGATCTCCATCAACGAAAGCCGCGACAAAAACAAGACCAACGACGTCAATACTCGCACGACAAAAATAATAAAGGTAATCACCACCCCCATCAAGATCACGTGAATGTCCAGGAACGCCCGGATATCGAACCGGAGCCCCACCTCGATAAAAAAAACAGGAATTAAAAAACCGTACGCCATTCCACCGATCTTTTCCCGGACCTCTTCCCGCTTTTTAAAAACAAGCGCAAAGGCCATCCCCCCCAGGAACGCCCCGACAATTAATTCCATATCCGCAAAGGCCGCCAGCGCCACGAAAAAAAACATGTTCACAAAATTAGCACGCAGCCCGCTTTCCACCGGGTCACCGGTCCGGAGAAACGAACGCACCAGCCCGGGGAACCACCAGATCACCAGGCGGAACCCCCTGTATATAATATACGCCGCCGTTACAAACCCGGCCAGTTGTCCCAGGTGAATAAAGGACTCTTTCGAGAAACCGTACCGGTAATACAGGATAAACACCGTCAGGGAAATAAGACTTACCACTTCGCCGATACTGCCGATAATGAGCAGCCTCTGCCCCGTGTCGCTGTCGATAATCCCCGATTCCTTCAACACGGGGAACAACAGCCCGACCGCCGTGGTCAGGTAGACCAGCGCATAGATCGGCGGCTGACCGAAATAAGCCGCCGCCGACACGGATAAAACCACGGTCAGTAAAATCATGACCGTAAAAAGATAGATCTCTTTCCGCGGTGTGATCTTTATCTTCTCAAAATTGATCTCCAGGCCCGCCAGGTACATCAGGAGGATAAACCCCAATTCCCCCAGGAACGTGATAATACCCGTTTTATGAACCGCCTCCCTGAGAAACACCCCCAGCAATAAACCGAAAAGAATCTCGCCCACCGCCGAGGGAATGTGGAGCCGGCGGCTGAGAAAGGGCATTAAAAACGCACCCCCGCAAATAAAAAGAAGCAGTACCGCCTCCAGCTTACTCATCGGTGTAGACCTCCGGGATCACCAGCGTGGAAAGGTGTGTCCTGCGCGCCACCAAATACGCCACATTGGGCCTCGAAAACGAAAGAGACCTGTTGGGGTCCGTGACCAATACCACCAGGTGGCCGTTCAACCGGTTAAGAACATTCAACGTCTCCCGTACCGGGTTTCCTTCCAGTACGCGATAATCCATCGACGCTTTGTAAATGCTTTCGAAATCCGAGACGATCTCCCGCCGGAACCGGAGTTTCCTGTCCTCCTCACGTCCCCGCATCTCTTTGGGCAGCGTAACGTAAATCACACGCAAGGAGATCCTCAGCATTTTCGCGATCTCCACGCCCGTTTCCAGTGCCTGGACCGGGTCCGGACCGTTGAGCGAAACCACCACACCCTCGTAAGGATAGGTTGAACGGGACAATAAAAACGGTTTGCGCGACCGTTTAAAGGTTTCCCGGAGTTTCGGCTTCTCCAACCATCCCCCTTTGACCGGTACCACCAACACCCCCGTATCCGTGGGAAGCGAAAAAATCTCTTTAAATAGACCGATGCTTTGACCCATCTCGAATTGCTTGACCTTTTCTTTTATTTTCTCCGTTACACCGGCGGGCAGTTTTTCTTTAAACAGGACGAACCGGATGCGTTTTCCCCGGAAGCTGTTCAACCAGTAGATCGCTTCGTCCATGCCTGCACAGAAATCCCCGTGGAAGGGGAAGACGATATTGCCGCCGTACTGGAGGGGAAACTCCGGGAGTCCTTTCAACAGTGTGGTGGTTACGTTTTCCAGTACCTTCGGGTCTCCCACCAATACGACGCGGTCACCCATTTTTAACGTGCAGTTACCGTTGGGTAAAATGAGTTTTCCCTCCCGGTACAGGGCGGATATGTGCCACTGCGACGGCCGCAGGTGTTTTAACTTCCTGCCCACAAGGTGCGACCTGGCCTTGATTCCCACTTCGACCAGTTCGCCTTTTCCCAATCCCACGTTGGCGGCGAGCAGGATGTTCTTTTCAATTGTTTTAAGGATTGCCTGGGCACCCAGCTTCAACGGGTTTATCACCGTGGCATGGAATTGTTGGAACAACCTTTCTTCAACATCCTCGTAGACCAGGACGATCACCGGGATTTTAAGTTTATAGACCTCGCGGGCGATGCGGCACACCTCCAGGTCGATTTCGACATCCCGCACCGCCGAAATGATATATTTCACATTTTCCAGGTCCAGTCTTTTCCATGTCACCGTACTGTCCCCGGCGCCTTGCAGGTAGCGTACCCCGGGAAACTCCGCCCGGCACAGTTCCGCCTGGCCCTCTTTCATGCCGACCACAACCACCTGCCATTCCCTGGAAAGGTTCATTAAAAGTTCCCTTCCAAAGTAACCCAGGCCGAATATCAAAATTTTCTGTTTTTCCGTATTCATAGTTGCTCCCAGGGTTCTAACCGCGGACGACCGTTCACCGTTCATCCGCCGGACTAGTATATCATAAATGAAGAAATCCCGCAAACCGGATAAGGGTAAGGGGTAAACACCCCTCTTTACCCCGTATTTCTTTTCGGTTATAATGCGGTTATGAAACGAAAGATATTTTTAATATATCTCTTTTTGACGGCGGCGGTACCGTATGGCGCGGCCGGGGAAAAATCGCCTTTGGACAGGGCTTTCCATGCGTTTTGGAAAGCCGGGGGGCCAGTGGCTCGCGGCCGTGCGGCCAGGGAAATAATCGACGTCAATCCCACCTTTGACGAGGTGTATACTCGTTTGAAGGCCGGACGGGTGTATTCGGGCAAAGTAAAGCGGGGAATCCTGTCCGGGGGCAGGAAAGGGCTCCGCGGCCTGAGGCATCCCTATGTTGTATCTGTCCCCCGGTCCTACGATCCTTCCAGGTCTTACGCCGTGGGTTTTTACCTTCACGGGGGGGCCGCTTCCCCGAAGATATTGAAACCGGTTCGTTGGTGGGATTTTGCCCGGACGGTTTACAACGATGAGCGTATTACCGTGTTCCCCGTATCCTGGCGCGAGTCCATGTGGTGGCAGTACATCCAGGTGGAGAATCTCAACGGGATACTGGACCTTTTGAAACGGGAATACAATGTCGATGAGAACAGGGTGTATATGTTCGGTATTTCCGACGGCGGGACCGGTATGTACTATTTTGCCGCAAAGAATCCCACCCCATGGGCTGCTTTCGTGCCTGCCATGGGAAGCCCCAATGTCTTGAATAATCGCGATGTCAGGGCCGAGGGAGAGATATATGCCGTGAATTTTTTCAATAAACCGTTTTTGGTTTTCAATGGCGGCCTGGACCCTCTCTACCCTGCCGCTTCGGTGGAACCCTTCGTGGAATTGTTTCGCAGTGTGGGATGCGATATCCTGTTCCGGCCGAAACCCACGGTGGGCCATTCCGCCGGGTGGTGGGACAAGGAGGAAGAGGAAATGCGCCGTTTTATGCATGAGCATGCGCGGGTTCCTTTACCGGTGTCTTTAATGTGGGAAACCGAAGATACGGAACGGTTCGGACGGGCCCATTGGTTGGTCGTCACGCGGCTGGGGGCGGCAGAGGGCGAATCGGTATTGAATCCATGGAATATTATCCATCCGGGGGGAACCGAGGGACGGAGGCGCATGGCGTTTGCGCGCAAACAACCGTCCGGCCGGGTGATAGTGCAAAAAAAAGGCAACCGCGTCGATGCCTTCACCCAGGGGGTGAAAGAATTCAAATTGTTGATCGCGCCCGGGTTTTTTGATTTTGAGCGGCCCATCCGGGTATTTACCAACGGTGTGGAAGCCTTTTCGGGGAAATTGTCCGAAGATACCTCCGTGCTGCTGAAATGGGCGGCCCTGGATAATGACCGTACCATGCTTTTCGGCGCCGAATTGACAATTGCTTTAAAAACCCGGACAAATTGAAAAATCTGATTCTTACCGGCCGGTTTCGGGGAGCCAGAGGTAGTAGAAACCGGCTTCCAGGTTGGGCAGCAGGTGATCGAAGGCTTTGATCTCCACTGAAAAGGGATTGCCCCGGGGGGCTGCACTGGCATAGATATTCGTTTTCCTGGAGGGGTGGTAGGTATAGGCGATTACCTTTGCTTCCCGGATGGAAGCCATTTCTTTTACTTTCTCCAGGGCCTCGTCGAAATAGCCGATGGCATCGATAAGTTTCAGTTCCAGTGCTTGTTTGGCGTAATAGACGCGGCCGTCGGCCAGTTTCCTGATCTCTTCCATGGAGAGCAGTTCCTTGCGGTTTTCGTGGACCACCTGGAGAAACGTGTTATAGAAAGCATCGATCATTTCCTGGAAATACGCTTTTTCATCGTCGCCGATTTCTTTAAACGGGCTGCCCGCGTCTTTCATTTTCCCGGATTTTATTATCGTCATATCGATGCCGACTTTATCCAGTACTTTTTTAAAACCGGGGAGGATGCCGATAACGCCGATGCTGCCGGTGATCGTGGTGGGGTGTGCCATGATGGTATCGCATGCCGAGGCCACGTAATAGCCGCCGGAGGCGGCGACACCCATCATCAGGGCCACCACGGGAACCCCGGTTTTTTCTTTGAACCGCAGGACCTCTTTATATATAATATCGCTGGTGGTCACATCGCCGCCGGGTGTATCCAGCCGCAGGATGATTCCTTTGACCGTCGGGTCTTCGGATGCTTTCTTGAGCCGGTAATATATTTTCGATACCGGGTCGCCTTCGCGGTCCAGGATGCCGCCGCCGCTTTGGTTTGTAATGGTACCGTCCAGGTCGATCACCAGGATTTTATTATTTGTTTTTGTTTTACTTTCCGTGAGCACCACTTCCTGTATCCGGTCTTTCCCCATAAAGTCCAGGTGGAAATGGGGAGCGCATGCCGTAAGTGCCGCGGTTATTATAATAATCAAGATCATTTTTTCTTTCATCTTAACCTCCAGGGCAGCACATTATACCATATTTTTTGTTTTTTAAATATTTTTTTCGGTATAGTTGGGCCTCCGGCGGCCGGGGGGGACTAAAGTCACATTTTTGAAAAAATGACTTTTGCCCATGTGTCGAAACACACTCTATAACGTATTATTCCCCTTGGAGGTAAGAGAATGAGAAAAAAAGTCATTTTGTTTATTGTGATGTTATCGATAATCGGTACCGGTTCGATCCTGGCCGGGGAATACAGGTATGCGTGGTTTGACCTCGGTGCCGGTATGGGTACGATTAACTGGAATCGAACGTTCTCAGTACAGGGTAGGTTCGCAGTTCAGGACGGTCGGACCACCTACACTTTGCGCGGCACCCAATTAGGCATGATGTTTGAAGAAAAACCGTATTGTAACGCCTGGGATATCGGTCTTCTATACGGCCGGACGCTGACGCCCCCGGACTCCCGAACGCAGGTTTCCGCGGGAATTGGGGTTGCATTGACCGGGATGTATGACGAGGAGTGGGATAAAAGAAAGACGATTGGAATTCCAGTCGATTTATACATTTGGTACCGTTTCTCGCGTTCCCTTGGTATCGGGTATTATTTTTATTTGAACGGCAATTCCATTAAAAGTTTCGCCGGTAGTGGGCTTACCTTCCGGATCGGAATAAACATGAACAAAGGATAGTACAACATTCAAAATAACGGAGGAAAAAATGAAAAAGAAATCAATTTTATTTATTGTGATGGTATTGGTAATCGGTACCGGTTCGCTCCTGGCGCAGGAATACAGGTATGCGTGGATTGACTTCGGTTTCGGCGGGGGTATGATTCATGAGTGGGGACGGGGTGCGGTTTTCGCCGAGCTAACATTACAGGAGGAACAGACCACCTATTCGTTACGCGCCACACGGTTGTTCCGGCCCTTTAGTGAAGCAAGGTATGATAAAGCCTGGGATATCGGTATCCTGTACGGCCGGGCGTTAACGTCCCCGTACTCCCGGATACAGGTCTCCGGGGGAATCGGGATTGCATGGACCGTGATCCGGGCCGATTACGACGACATCAGTACAATCGGGGTCCCAATCGAAGGTCGAATATCGTACCGCTTCTCCCGCTCCTTCGGTGTCGGGTTTTATGGCTTTTTTAATATGAATCCCAAAGAGAATTACAGCGGTCTCGCACTTAACTTCCGAATCGGGAAGAACCTGAACAAAGGTTAATAAAAAAATCAGGAGACAAAGATGAAGAAGGTAGTCGTTTTCACATTGATTGTTTTGATCATGTCTACTCTTTTAGCCGGACAGGAGAACCCACAGGAACCCCTTACACGGAAAGGGTTGAATTCCGTTTACCTTGAAGTCATGGGAAACGTGTTAATCCTTTCGCTGAATTATGAAAAAATGCTGACCGATACACTGGGAGTCCGGGTCGGAGGTATGGTTTTGCCCCTGGATGACAAATTTGGAGGTGTCGGTACGGCGATGGTGACCGGGTTGTGGGGTGACGGTAATTTTTGTTTGGAGATGGGATTGGGTGTGATGGCTATAATGGGTGTAAACATGGCTTTCCTGGGGGATGATAACCGTTCGAGTTTATTCGCGGTAACAGGAACCATTGGCGTGCGTTACCAACCGAAACTGAAAGGGCTTGTATTGCGTCTCGGTTTTACCCCTTTTCTCGTCTCCGATGGCGCAGGGCCCTGGGTAGGCGCCAGTATCGGCTATTCTTTCAGATAACCCCACTGATCCTCTACCTCTTTTTCCAGCAATCCCAACAAAAAAGTTGACAAGTCAATCATACTTGTATTATACTATCCCGGCTAGTGTAAGGAACGGATTTGTTCCTTGAGGCTTAATCATGTTAAGAAGAAGTTATGATGAAATGGATATGAACCAAAAAAAAAATAGGCATAATAAAAAATTATCCTTAAGGAGATAAATGATGAAGGTTTTGATGATCAATTCCAACAGGTACAAACTCCCTGTTCCCTCGATGCCTTTTGGATTGTGCTGCGTTGCGTCGGCAGTAGAGCATGCTGGGCATGAGGTCCGGGTACTTGATCTATGTTTTTCCAAAAAAACCGGACGGGATATAGCGGACACCATTTCCGAATTCCAGCCCGATGTTGTAGGCGTCGGCATCCGGAACATCGATACCGCCGCTCACTACAATACCCTTTTCCAACTGGGAGCAGTTAACGATGACGTGATTGTTCCCCTAAAAAAAATATTCTCGGGTCCCATTGTCATCGGAGGACCAGCCGTAGGTATTTCAGGTGTCGAGATGCTGTCGTTTTTCGATCTTGCATTGGCTATACGCGGCGATGGAGAAATCGCCATGGTGGAATTACTTGACCGGCTCCAAAACAAACAACCGTTGGAGGGAATCGGCGGATTGGTCAGGCGAAAAGATGGTGAAATCGTCGAAGATAACCTCCCTTTAAGAGTGATCGACCTGGATGCCTTACCTTTCCCGAGGCAGCATCATTTTATCCATTTAAAACCTTACCGCAAACTCAGGGCCCCTATTCAAATCCAAACAAAACGGGGATGTGAACTGGGATGTACCTACTGTACCTACAACACCGTGGAGGGTCATAAATACCGCCTCCGGGATCCGCAGCGAGTGGCCGATGAGATCGAGATGATCGTAAAAGAGACGGGTATCAAGCATTTCGAGTTTTCCGACAGCACCTTCAACCTTCCATTGGATCACGCAAAAAAAGTGCTGAAGGCGATAAATGCCCGGAAAATGGGACTGGACCTGCAAATCATGGGACTGAATCCCGGGGCCGTAGATGAAGAGTTGATCCAACTAATGCAAGAAAACAATTTTAAAGAAATTCAAGTGGGTGTTGAGTCCTGCTGCGATGCGGTCCTCCGGAGCCTGGGGAAAAATTTCAGGAAGGCGGATATCCTGCGCACCGCCGAGATTGTAAGGGCATCAGGTATTCCCGTGATGTGGCATATCATGACCGGCGGGCCGGCCGAATCGGAAGAAACACTAAAGGAAACCTTCGACACCATTCTCCAGGTTGCGTCCGGTTGGGACATGATTGTGGTAATGAATGCCGTACGGGCCTACAAGGGTTCTCATATCTCCGGGCTGATGCAGCAGGAAAATCCGGGTTGTACCAGTGATAATTTCTTGAGTCCGTTGTATTATTCTCCTTCCAATATCAGCATTCGAGCCATGAGGATTTTTAACAAGAGAATGGCGCTCAAGCATCCCCGGATGCTTTTCCCGGACGAAGTCCAGCGGGTTCCGTTTATCCTGTTAAAAATCTCCACCGCGGTTATGCGATTGTTGGCCCCCCATAAACCCTGGTGGAAATTTAACATCTTTATAAATAAAATGCTGAAGGTAACCGGCATTAACATCCTGAGGCGAATGGTGTTCGAATACACCCATCGAAAGACTGCCGCCTGAAAGAATTATATCGATTAATGTTGACACTGACCATCGATTTCGGAAGCACTTATACCAAAATCGCCGCCTTCGACCTGGAGGCTGAAACACTTGTGGCCACCGTCCAGTCCGAAACCACTGTAAATTCCAATATCGTTACCGGCCTCGATAATGCACTCGCACAATTGAAAACCGTTATTAAAGAAAAGGATTTCCAGATCGGGCATATGCTCTCTTCCAGCAGCGCCGCCGGGGGACTCCGGATGATCGCCATCGGTCTCACCAAAGCCCTTACCACGAAAGCCGCGCAAGAAGCCGTCCTGGGCGCCGGGGCAAAACTGATCGCCACCTACTCCCATAAACTGAACCCCGGCGAAATAAGGGAGATCGAAACAAAATCCCCGGACTTACTCCTCCTTTCCGGCGGCACCGACGGCGGCAACGAAGAGAGCATCATGCAAAACGCCCATGCCCTGGCCCGGTCATCCCTCCAATGCCCCATTATTATTGCCGGTAACAAAAGCGCCGCCTCCTTTGTTCGAGACATCCTTGAGAACGCGGGTAAGTATACCGAGGTCGTCGAAAACATCCTGCCCGACCTGGACCGTATGAACATCGAACCCGCCCGGAACACTATCCGGGAGATATTTATCCGACGCATCACCCACGCCAAGGGCCTGGATAAAGCAAAAGATATCGTCGGGGACATTATCATGCCCACTCCGATGGCCGTGCTCAGGGGCGCCGCGCTGCTGGGAAAGGGGACCGGCGATGAAGAAGGATGGGGTGATTTACTCGTGGTGGATGTGGGGGGCGCCACCACCGATGTTCATTCCATCGGTTTCGGTCACCCTGTCCACAGCAGTACCATTCTTAAAGGTTTACCCGATCCCCACGACAAACGAACCGTCGAAGGGGACCTGGGCATTCGTTACAATGCCCCCTCTATCCTGGAAAAAGCAGGAGAAAAAGAAATTCTAAAAACAATAGAGAGCAAAACATTCATAAATATAAACCTGGATACCTATACCGGCTATCTTTCCCGGCACGTGGCCCACGTTCCCCGAAACCGGGAGGAGACCCTCATCGACCTGGCCCTGGCACGTACCGCCGTGGAGATCGCCGTTCGGCGCCACGCCGGGAGAATCGAAGAACTCTACTTTCCCACCGGGAAAGTAAACGTACAATACGGGAAGGACTTAACCGGGTTCAAACGCATCATCGGCACCGGGGGAATACTGGCCCACGGTTCCGAACCATACATGATATTAAATGCCGCCGGCTTCAATCCTTCCAATCCCCAGTCCCTTTGTCCCCGGTCCCCGGAATTCTTTGTGGACAACGATTATATCCTGTTTGCCGGGGGCCTGTTAAGCGAGATCGATCCGGCAAAAGCCCTCCGGCTCATGAAAAGGTACTTGAAACCACTCTGATCATTCCCCCAATCTTAATGTTTTAAAAATAAAGTAATTATTTCTTTGATTTTTTTTTTTTATTTTTCTATAATACATATTAGCTATCAATTCTATGAAGGAGGATTTACGATGAAAGAGTTAAAAACCGATATTGTTGTTGTGGGAGCTGGCTCATCCGGCTTGAGTGCCGCGTTAACGGCTGCTTTGGGGGGAGCCAAAGTGATCGTGCTGGAGAAATTACCCAACCCGGGTGGATATTCCCTTTTCGCCGAAGGCATGTTTGCCGCGGAAAGCCAGATCCAACATCGTGATTATATCGGGATCACAAAGGAAGAAGCCTTTCGGAATCATATGGAAAGTACTCACTGGAGTGCCAACGGGCGGTTGGTTCGGGCGTTTATCGATAGATCGCCCGATACCATCGATTGGTTTATGGGAATGGGAATCGAATACCCCAGGGCCATCACCCTGTGGCCCGGCGGCCCCCGGACATGGCACATGATGAAGGGCGGCGGAAAAGCACTGATCGAAACACTGGTTAAAAAAGTAATGGAAAACGGGGTACAACTGTTGACGGATACACCGGCAGTGAAATTGATCAAGGACGATAAGAACCGCATCAGCGGCGTGATGGCGGTAAATAAAGAAAGCGGCGAACTGCGTATCGATACGAAAGCCGTTATTATTTCCGCCGGAAGCTATGCCAACAACCCGGAAATGGTGAAAAAATACAAAGACCTTCCTTTTGAAGCCACCTCCATTGTTCCCATGGGCCAGACCGGCGAACACATTGAAATGGCATGGGAAGCCGGGGCCGCTTCCGACGGTATGGGTGTGTTTATGGCCATTCCCGCCGTACCCGGGGAGAGACCCCATTCCCACCTGTGGGCCGCCGCCATCCAGCCCCTGCTCTGGATCAATCAAATGGGAGAACGCTTCTGCGACGAATCCCTGGGATTCTATTTCCCCATTGCCGCAAACGCCCTTTCGAAACAAAAAGGTGGGGTCATGTACACCGTTTTCGACGAAATTACAAAAAAACGAATGATGGAACAGGGCATCGATGCGTCCCTGGGCGTCTATGTCCCCGTTACCACCAAACTGGATAAACTGGACGAACAACTGGAAAAAGGCATAAGCGAAGGAAAGGCCTATGCCGCCAGTTCACTAAAGGACCTGGCAAAACAAATGGGAATGGACCCGACGGCGTTAAAAAATACCGTGGACGAGATCAACCGGTTCTATGAAGAACGCCAGGACAAAGTATATGCCAAGGACAACCGGTACCTGTGCCCGGTTAAAAAAGGAACGTTTTATGCCGTTAAATGCACCTATCACATTTTTACCACCCTGGGCGGCATCAAGATCAACCACGAAATGGAAGTTCAGAACGGTAACCTGGAAACCATTCCCGGTCTTTATGCCACGGGGAATTGTGCCAGCGGTATGTACGGTTGGGATTACGATATCTATACCACCGGAGGTGCATTGGGTTTTGCCGTTAACTCCGGCCGTATCGCCGCGGAAAACGGGTTAAAGTATATCGGTAAGTAACAGCGGGAATATTAATTTATACAGTTGTTTATCGGAGAAAGAAAAATTGTCTGTAGAAGAGGAGGAAAAATGCGAATACTAATGGTCAACTCCAACAGGTACAAACTTCCCGTACCGTCCATGCCTTTTGGCTTGTGTTACGTTTCGGCAGCCCTGGAGCAAGCCGGTCATGAGGTGAAGGTCCTTGATCTGTGTTTTTCAAAAAATTGTGCTCGCGATATTTCGGGTGCGGTCGGGACGTTTAATCCCGATATCGTCGGTATAAGCATAAGGAATATCGATACCGTCGTTCATTACCAAACACTGTTCCATCTCGACGAAGTGAAGAAGGAAGTGATCGATCCGGTCAAAAAAGTATTTTCAGGCCCCATTGTTATCGGCGGTACCGCCGTCGGTATCCTTGGGGCTGAACTATTATCGTTCTTCGACCTTGAATTCGCCATTCGCGGCGATGGTGAACATGCCATGCTGGAATTCGTAAACCGGGTTGAGCGAAATCTCGCGCTAGACGGCTTGGGTGGATTGGTCCGGCGAAAGAACGGTAAAGTCACTGAAGACAATCCCCCGATGCATGTACCGGACATGGATTCATTACCTTATCCAAAACAGCATCGTTATATCGATTTAAAAACCTTTCGCAAGTTCAGGGCACCCATTCAAATACAATCGAAGCGGGGATGTGCCCTCGAGTGCATCTACTGTGTCTATAATATTGTCGAAGGAAAAACGTATCGACTCCGGGACCCCCAAAAAGTCGCCGATGAAATCGAAACGATATTTAAAGAAACCGGGGTGAACCATTTTGAGTTCTCCGACAGTACTTTTAATATTCCCCTTGACCATGCCAAGTCAGTATTGAGAGCGATCAATGCCAAAAAATTGAACCTGAATTTGCAGATAATGGGACTCAACCCCGGGTCCGTCGATGAGGAATTGGTTACGTTGATGAAAGAGGCCAATTTTAAAGAAGTCCAGGTAGGAGCTGAATCCGGCAGCGATGCCATGCTCAAAAATTTAGGAAAAAAATTCACAAAGGCCGATATCTTTCGCACCAGCAAGTTTCTCCGGGAAGCGGGTATACCCGTCATGTGGTATTTTATGACGGGGGCACCCGGGGAGACGGAAGAAACCTTAAAAGAAACTTTCGACACCATTGCCCGGGCTGTCTGGGAATGGGATATGGTGGTATTGATAAATGCCATCCGGGTTAATAAAGGCTCTCCCCTGGCGGAACGGATGCTGAGGGAATACCCGGGATGCACCGAAGATAATTTTCTTACCCCTATTTTTTACACCCCAAACGATATGAGCCTGGAGGCCATGCGGGTCTTCAACAGACGTATCGGTTTCAAACATCCCAATATCCTCTTTCCCGAAGACGTGCAGCGAGTACCTTTTACTGCTTTAAGGATTGCGTCTTTCCTGATGAGAGTATTTGCACCCGGGAAACCCTGGTGGCGATTAAATATCCTTGTCAACAGGCTGCAAAAAATGTTCGGTATTTTCGCTTTGAAGCGATGGCTTTTCCAGCGCAAACACAAGGAGATTATAAAAAATTTTAAAAGTTAGGTAATCGAGATTCGCGATTATTTTGCGATGTTTTACTTAAATTTGTTTTACTTTTCTTTCAAGATGTCTTGATTTTTTTTTTTTTGTATGTTATAAAAAGGTTTCCCAGGTTTAGTAATGCCGCTTGAAAATAGGGCGTTTGTAAAAATTTAATAACACTATATAATAACGAGGTGATAAGATGGCCGACTATGAACAAGAAGGTATGTATTCAATCACGGTTGATAAAGAAAAAAACCGGATGCACTTGCTTTTTTTTGGACACTGGTCCGTTCCCGAAGATGTTCCCAAATATACGGATCATGTCGCGAAAGCCACCAGTATGTTGAAAGAGGGGTATAACATTCTTGCGGAAATAAAAGACAGAAAACCCCCGAGCTTGAAAGTCACGGGCATTCACAAAAAAGGGCAGCAAATAATGAAAGAAGCCGGCGTGAATAAAACCGCGGTAATCATTACAAAGGGCCAAAAGGGTCAATTCTTGCAGAAAATGACGCTCAATGTAGTGGGGCGATTGTCGGGTATGACGGTAAAAACCTTTACTTCCGTGGAGGATGCAGAAGCCTGGCTGGACGAAGAAGACAACGTATAGCGTATAGCAGCGAATCAGCTCAGCAGCTCAGGAATCAGCCTGATTTATCAGGCTGATTCCGATGCCATCTTTTCAAAGGTTCGGATAATACCGGGGATGGTCGAATTCAAAAGTATCCCCAGCCGGGCCTTTTTGGTATCGATGAGCATTTCCCAAAGGAATTCCCCAAAAGGGATGACCAGCACCATTTTTCCATCTTTCAATTGCAAGATGTAATACTTATCCAGTTTGGGGTATTCGCTTTGCTCCAGGGCCTCGTTTATATAACCGGTAATCTGGTTAAAGAGGACGGATGCCATGGGTTGTGAATTGTAACCGGCAATCGATTCTCCATCGTCCATTTTCCACACATCCGAAGAAATAAGGGCATTACCCAATTCCCTGACTACATTATCAACAGCTCGATTAATCTTTTTTAAATCCAATGTAACCTCCTATATCCTTTTCAATCAGGATTCGACGGATTCGACGGCTTCGACGGCTTCCTGGAAGGAAGCGATTTTCTCTGAGAGAATCACTTTTAACAGGAATCCCAGCGGAGTTTTTTTAGAATCGATGAGCATGCCCCAGAAAAAGTTGCCCATGGGGATGGTGACCGATATTTTTCCTCCCTCGAGGTTAAGAATAAAATATTCCCCCAGTTCCGGGTATTCCGCGGCATTCAACGCTTCATTTACATAAAAGGTAATGGGAGTAAAAACATCACACACGGTTTGTCTTTGATTATGGCCCGCGACTACCTCACCTTCCATGCTCCATATTTCCGACGAGAGGAGCGCATCACCAAGGTCTTCTCCCAGGCTTTCGATCAGGGTGTCAAATTTTTTGTATTCGATTTTAGCCTCCTTTTCAATGGGTTGTTCTTCCACAATTGAAGGTTGTTTTTTATCTTCCTTTTTATCTTCTACTTTACTCTTATTTTTTTTGCCGTTCTTTTTGTCTTCATCTATCAACCGTGACGCTTCCAACAGGATTTCGGTCAGCGATTTATTGATTCTCTCGGTTCGCCGGTGCTCCAGGTATTCGATATGTATCTCTTTATCCTTATCCGAGTGGTCCAGGAGGTCTCCCAGTGCTTCCTCGGCGGACAGTCCCTCGGCCGCGATATCCACCACCCGCCCCTTGCGGAAGAATATTTTACCGTTTCTTTCCGAGGTTGTGATGGAGATAACACCGGTTCGCTGTTCCATCTCAAGGACCTGCAGGATGGCGGCAAGGCTCATGCCGGAGATCGAATCCCTTTGCTCCCTGTTTTTTAATACTTCTTTTATCCGGTTCTTGAGTTTCGCCATATCCAGGGGTTTGCTCAGGTAATCCACTATCCCGTACTCCAGGAGCTTATCCTCGATATCTTTAACAGGGTGGGCCGTCAAGATAATAATGGGTATCCACAATTTGTTGTTGTGGAGTTCCGATAACACCTGGACGCCGCTCATAATGGGCATTTTGATGTCAAGAAGCGCGAGATCGACTTTCTCCTTTACAAGGATTTCCAGTCCATCCCTGCCGTTGAACGCCGTTTTTATCTCACATCCTTCACCCACGGACTCGACGGCATCCGTCAGCAACTCCACCAACTTTTCATCATCCTCGACAATTAAAATCGTTTGCTTATTCATAAAATATCACCAATAGCCTAAATTAGACTTGTTTTTTATTTAGCACAAGTCAATTTGTACCATAGGTAAAAATTAATGTCAAGTCATTGCCCATAATTTTTTTTCAAACTTTTCATTTTTAGACGTTTTAATTATTTACAAATGGGTTTGGGTATGGTATAAATTATACCTAAAATAATTTCTGTGTTAAAGGAGACCATAAATGTCACAAACAGGCAGCAGAATAACATGGGATAGAAACAATGGGACAGTAAAACTTTCCGGTGACGGCAAAGAAGAAAGAGTTTTTATTATCTCCCGTGATTTCATCGAACAATTTAAAGAAGAGATGATAAAAACAGCGGGCAAATCCACCTTTAAATTGATCATGCGAAAACTCCCGGAAAAATTGGGTAAACCGTTAGCGGAAGGTTCCGAAGCCGACTGGAAATTCTTTGAAACCTATAACGACGAACAAATACTTCCTGCCACGGTCGAGGGAGAATTACCGAAAGAGTTCGGACCCTGGGACGGTAAAACCAGGGACCTTGTGCTGCTTCCGGGTATAAATATGGTGATATGGACGGTAAAGTCCTTTCAACTCTTTAAAGAAGTCATTGCGGATATAATGACGGAAAAAGGTGCCAACGCCCTTTTGAACGGGGTAGGAAAAAAAGCGGGGATGGCAATCGGCGAATCTTTTGCAAAGTACTTTGGATGGAGCGACTTTCAGAACGCCATGGATACCATCGATGATATCTCCGGTAAAATGAGTGCCGCCGCCGGTTGGGGGAAGGGCAGTGCCATGGTGAAAAAGGGAAGTGACGGTAAAGAAATGATCCTGTTCAAATCCGTGGGTTCCTTTGAATCCCAGGACATCTCGGCCTCACGGCCGGTGTGCCTTATTACGGCAAGCCTGTTGAACGGTATTTGGTCTGCTTTTGCCGATATCCTCGGTGGTCAGGCCGCGGAAACCCGGGAAGTAAAATGCTCGGCAAAAGGCGACGGTCACTGCGCATTTGCTATAAAGATTAAGGATAAAGGCGCCTCTCCCCTGGATTGGAAAGAGTTGGAATCCGAATGGCAAGCAATTTAACATAAAGCCGTTTATCGTTGTCCAGTGTCCTGTCGAGCGTCCAGTATTGACCGAACTCCCCTGATCACAACTCACACCGCGTAACGCGTCGCGATACCTGCGCATGACTGCGTTCCCACGTACCCACATGACCACGAGGCCACATGGGCACGTGAGCACGTGCCTGCGGTTAACGTCCCGAAACGAGTTAGATGAGCTGGAGCAGTTCGGTCGTGGCCCGTTTCATTTCCAGGAACACGAGGCCGAGTTTTGCATCTTTCGATGCAATGGTTGTTAGAACAGCCGATTCTCCGACGAAGGACATGATGACATATCCGTCTTTACCTTTAACAAAGGTTTGTTCCAGTTCTCCTCTTTCCAGTTCGCTCGCGGCCCTTTCACCCAGTGCAAGCATTGTGGCCGACATGGCCCCCACTCTATCTTCATCGATATCTTGCGGCAGCACCGATGCAATAATAAATCCGTCATCCGAAACAACAGCGGAAGCCTCTATATCGGGGGTCCCTGCCTCCAGGTCTTTTAATACTTCAACGATCTTTTGAATTTTGCTTGCCATATGTTTTCCTCCTCTTACATTGGTTTATAATTAGAATATATCGACATTTTCATTTTAATTTTCATCATTTTCCCGTAATTTTTTATTATGTCTTTCCTGGAAGATTTTTTCGATGTCCCTGATGGCCACATTGGTCAATCTGCGGTATGTCTTGTATGGGGGGACAACCACGGTAAGAATGAATTGACTGTCGTCGACGGGAAACTCCCGGCATACCAGTCTGAATTTATCGTCATCCACCAGGGAGACCTCATCCATCCGTTTAAACCCGATATATCGTTCCGCTTTCCTGGATACTTCCTGGACGATGGAGGATATAGCCGATATCACGACATCGTCGAATTGGGATGATACGGCGGATATGGAAAAACCTCCTTCGGTGGAAAGTATCGACGCTTTGAAACCGCCTTCCTCGTTGACGCGCTGTAACACATTGTCAAGCTTAACCTGGAGGTATTCGCCGGCTCCGGATGATTTTACGGTCTCTTTTTTGCTCATTTAACTTATCCTCTGCTTACCTGGATTCACATTCGTAAATATCATATATAGCTTTTATCACAACGGAAACGGAATGTCAAATATAAAATGCGGCTTTAGTAACGAATTCCGGTATTTTTTCCATTTTTCATAATCTCATCGGCCGGGGAACTCTTTTTTCCCGGTGTTTTCCGTGTGTTCCGTTTTTCCGTGCCCTGTTTTTGATTTTCTATTTTTTTTCGATTTCGTTAAGGAGGTCCCGGGCGTTCCTGCTGTAATAGGATTGGGGATAATCTTCGGTGAGTTTTTTCAGGTTAGCGATTGCGGTATCGATTTCCTTAACTTTTACCTGGATGCGTGCCATTCTTAACAGGACATAGTCTTTAGCGATCTGGGCGTTCGGGTCTGAGAATAGTTTGTAAAGCATATCCAGGGCTTCTTTGTCTTTTCCCGAGGCATTCGCTATTTCCGCTTCCAGCAATTTTTTCTTATCGATGATCAACCTGAATTTGCCGGTGGGTGAATTATCCAGGACCTCTTTTGCCTTTTGCATATCGCCTTTCTCGAAATAGAGGGCGGCAAGGGAAAGCGAAATAGAGGACGAAATACCGCTCTTATTTTCCAGTTGGGTCAATTGCTCGATTTTCTGATCCAGTGTCAGTGATTCCGACTTCTGGATTTCCAGTGCTTCCGAAAAGAGTTTGTTCTCCGTTGTGACCGACCCTGCTTTCAGGAAAGAAATGACGACAATAACAACGATGATCACCGCGACGGCGGTCACACCGAACAGGATTTCCTTTTTGAATTGCTGCAGTATGTCAAGGATTTTTTGGATAAATAACTGGAATGGGTCTTCCTTTAAATGTTCTCGTTCTTTTTTCTTCATATGTTTTACCTCGTTTACCTCGTTTAATGAGTGATATTAGCATTTAAACGCCTTCCTGTCAAGAAAAAAAGGAACAGGCAAGCCTGATCCCTACCTAACCGATTAAAATTCCGGCCAGGAGGGCCTGTTTTATCTGTTCGATGATTTTTTCGGTGAGCATCTTTTCCTGGTCCGGGGTTAAGGACTCGAAGGCATCGATGGTCTCTTTCCGTACGTCTTCCACGGTCCTCTCCCCGGAAAAACTACCCAGGATGGTATAGCTGAGAGGGGAGAGCGGCTCCTCCATGACTTGATAGGGACCGGGCTTTATTAACAGGGGATAGATGTCCGCTTCCAGGTTTATATTGTTCAGCCACCCCTCCTGGTTGGAAAAGCCCCAATCCCAATCGGTGGTGGCGATACGGGTATCGGGTTCAAGGGTGAATTTTAATTTTAAAAATGCTTCGTTATCCAGGGCGTTGAACTCTTCGGCCTTTTCGCTGAGCACCTTTCGTTTTATCTCCAGCCGGGAGTGACCCTGGACGGCGTCATCTATTTTGACTTTTTCCCGTTCCAGTATAAACACATCGTTCAGACACGTTTGTTCTTTCGGGGGGAGGGCGGAGAGATTTTTTTCAATAAAATCGGTGAACGCATCTTTTAGAGGTGTTTTTTCAAATTCGGAAGGGGCGGTGTCTAAAAAAGCCTCCAATTCCCGGGGAAGGAATTTTTCGGCCATCACCAGGGTCCGTTGGAAATACTTCTTAAGAAGTTCCCTGCCGGTGTCCGGTAATGAGAGTGTGAGGGTGGGATAGGCGTCGCAACTATCGCCTCTCGCTTTCGAGTTCAGGGTGGGGATAAGAATGGAGGGCACGTCGTGGGGGGCCAGCACCCGGAGATAAAAATAACCGATACCCGAGTTTCCCATGAAGAGGCTGGTATCTTCCTCCTCTGTTTTGGCGGCGCGGTAACCGCAGATGTATCGATTGTTTTTTTTGTGGAAGTCCAGGGCCTGTTGTGCCACTTTTTCGGCCAGGGCCAGGTATTTTTTATCCTTGAAAATTCTATAGGCTTCCAGGAAGATTTCGGCATTTCCGCCGCCGCCGTGGCAGAGGATGAACGAGGGCACCGGGTTTTCTCTTTCAATGTCGGTGGCAGTGGTCTTTTCAACGGCTTGCAGTGTGTGGGTTTCGTACAATTTTTGAAGGTCGTTTTGGGAGATTTCTTTAAAAAGTTCCATTGCGCGTAACCGTGAGAGGCCGATACCGGCGGCGCCGTGGCACCATGCATTCATATCGCCGCCCACGGTAAAAAATTCCATGTCGTTATCCAGGTACGCTTTCCGGTGCTTTTGTTCGTCCTCGTCGTTGTAAATACCTTTCCTGAGGTCTTGCCAGTTTCCCTGGCCGGCGTCATAGTGACAGGATTCGTATAAAAAGGCCTGCCGGGCCAGGTGGTAAAATGAAGGGTTGTTAAAATAGCGGCCCAGTTCCATAAACATCCAGCCGATACCGGCGGCACCGTGGGAAAACCCGCACAAACCGCTGATGTTCTTTGGGGAACGGTCCCAGTAAAGGCCTTTAGGACCGTGATGGGCATTGTGTACCAGGTGTTCCACATAAGCATCGACGGCATCGAGTACCCATTTTTCATTGGTGGCGGCGTGAAGGTGAAGGAGGCTTATAACGGTTCCTGAACTGCCGTTGATCAAATCATCGATCCCGCCGGGCGATTCGACGAAATCGATACAGGGCCGGGCGATCTCCAGGGCCTTTTCGGTCCAGGAACGATCGCCGGTGGCTTCGGTCATTTTTAACAGGGCATAGGGTACCCCCATTCGCCCGGTAAAAAAAGCAAAGTACGGGGCCTGGTTCTTTCGGCAATGTGCGGTGACCCAGTGCATACCGTCTACCGAGGCGGCCATGTATTTGGGGTCGCCGGTGCGTTTGTGCAATTCCAGCAGGAAGAGCGCAATACCTGAAACGCCGCTGTAAATACCTTCGGAAACCTGCCAACCGATGTTTTGCTCCAAATCCATGGTCATGGTTTCCCAACAGGTGCCGTCGTCGTCTTTTTTGGCCCTGGCCAGGAGATTGTCGCCGATACGAACGGCCTCTTTCAAAATATCCTCTCTCAATTTGTCGTTACTCATTGTTATTACTCCTTTTCAATTTCTCTTCCTACTTCCTTCAAACTTTCTTTGATCAGGTAGCCCAGGTAGGCTTCGTCCCGGTTCAATATTCCCAGGCGGTTGTTGGTCATGTGGACGTAACTTTCGAAGATCGTCCACAATTGCCGGCGGTGTTCGGGGGTTTTTTCCCCGGTTTCTGGTTTGAACCATTGGGGTATTATCAATGTGTTTTTTTCCTGCGCGGTTATTAGTTCATTTTTAACGGCGGTCATGTGTTCCAGCCATTGGTTGAGCCACTCTTGCTCGAATTCCACTTCTTCGGTAAATGCGGACCACAGGGTCTGGTGATAGGGGACCAATGTGGGTTTCTGTCGTTGGAAATTTTCATCGAAGGCGTTTAACGTAATTTCCTGACGTTCTTTTATTTCATCTTTCGGTGTATCCGTGGTATAGCCGTAGGCCCTGGAGAACCAGGTCCTCGATATCTGTGTAAAGAATTCGCCGGTTTCCACCAGGTCCATGCCGAGGGCGAAGGCGAAACCCAGGTGCAATTGAATGGCGGCGCCCAGGGCGCGGTCATAATCCCAGTCGCCGCATTCTTCGATAACGGCAAACACGGCCCGCGCGGACACCTCGAATTGTCTTTCGGCGATCAGGATACCGGTGGGGCCGCCGTACCGCTCGATTTCGGGTTCGTAATCGATGTATTGTACGGAATCGTTGGGGAACCACTGTTGTTCGGGCGGAAATTCTTCGATATTTTCGGGCGTTATCCGTTGGGAGGGGTGTTCCCTGAAATATTCCCGGAAATAGGAATCCAATTGGGGTTTCACCTGTTTTTCCAGGGTTTCCGCGTTTCCTTTGAAGCGCAGCCGGATGTGGGGTCCCCGTTCCCAGTAGCGAATGAAGAAGAACCGGTCGGCCCACCGGTTCTCCATGGTTTTGTCCACAAAGGGTTTAACGGTTTCGATCAGGAATTTTTCCCACGGTTCGCCGCGATACAAATAGGCGGCCAACCAGGTACCGGATGTTTGGTTTTTTCTTTTCATTTCTTTTTTTTTAGTCATCCTTAATCCTTCTTCTCTTGTGTATACCATTGGACGACGAACTCCATGATAAAGCGGTTGTCGCCGATGCCGGGCAACTGCGGGGGCGCGGGCATCATCTCTACGATTTTAAGGGTTCCGGGCACGCGGCTCATGGCTTTTTCCAGTATATTGATCAAAAAGGGATTTTTAAAGGAGATGTATTGGGGTTTATAATCGTCGGGGCCGACTTTTTTTTGGGGTTTGGCTTCCCGGTTTGTCCCGGTGAAGCGGTCCACGACAAAAATGAATACGTCGTCGGGCATTCCCTGTTCTTTCCGCCATTCGTTCACCCGGTAGAACCATGCCCAATCGGTTTCTCCCGGTCCCCGGAGGGGCAGTAGTTCTTCGGGGACGAACCAGCTCTTTCGCTGCAGAACGATACGATCTTCGTAAAGCACCCGGGGTATCACGTTTATTTTCGGCTCCTTTTTTTCGGTGCCGCCGGTGTTTCCCGCGGGACCACGGAGGTTGTTAACGGCATTCAGCAGGGGCTGGGCAAAGAGATACTCGACCAATGTAAATTTCTCCAGCAGTTGAAACAACTGTGAACGGCCTTTATGCCCCTGGAATCCCAGGTCGAACACATAAACGCGTTTACCGGTGGGCACATGGAGCAATTGGAGACGGTCCCCGGTTTCGTCCACTTTTACTTCCAGTTCGGTGATAGGGACTTGTTGTTCCGGGGGAAGGCTGTTTTGACCGTTGGGCATATGGATTTCATGGGGTAAAAGCGGGGGGTGTAAATTGGCATTAAAGAAGGAGGCGTCGGAATCTTCGAGGAAAATCCGGTTCGCGGTCAGTAACGAACGGTTCCATTCGCGCATGTCCCCGGTAACGGCATCGTCGAAGATATGTAAGAAGCGGCTGTACAATTTACCGAACCCGGGGAAGGACGAATTCAAGACCCCTTTCAAGGTTTCCTTGCCCTCCGTGTCCCGGTCCGCGAAGAATTGGACAAAACATCCGTAAGAACAATCTCTTTCGACATCTTCGGTGGACTCGGAAAGTGCTCTCTCCGTCTCTTCGAGGTCGCGGAGGTAGATATCGACGGTTTTATCGCTGTCGGGGCCTTCATTTCCCATGGATTTCTTTAACTGGTTCTTGAGTTGTTCCAACCACAAGTTATTTTTTTTCTTCCTCTCCTCGATGGCGGGGATTGTGGGAAGTTCGGGCAATTCGGGTGATTCTTTTTTTTGGGCGTCTTTTTTTTGTGCTTCCTGTTTTTGGGCTTCGGGTTTTTTATATTCGCGGTAATAATCCTCGTAAAAGGTCAGCAGGTCCACGGATGCGTTTTCCCCGTATTTGTTTAAAAAATAGTAGAGCATTTTTTTTCGTTCGTCAAAGTGACCTTCATAATGTCTCATTTTTTGCAGCAAGTGGTGGACGGTTCGGGCAAATTCCCGGATTTGTGTTTCATCCAGTTGGGGATGGATATCGAGGGAAGTGTCCTCGTAGAACATTTTTTCAGGGGTAAAATTAAAATAAGTACTGCTGATCTGTTTAAAAGGCTGGTCTTCCTCTTTTTCTTTTTCGTCCCCGGTTTCCCCGTCTCCGGGTTCGCTGTCCTTTTCTTCTTTTTGGGATTCCCCGGCTTCTTTCTTTTTTGCTTCATTCCTTTTTTTGAGTTCTTCGGGAGGCAAGCGTTCTTCTTCGGGGAGTCCCGCATCTTCGTGGAGTTTCATACAGATGGCCTTGAATTGGTCGAAGGCGTTTTCGATCAGGCGGGTCCGGTTCTGGCAGTCGCTTTCACCGTATTGGTCGGCGAGGGCCCGGACGTTGCGCAAGGTTTCCAGTAATTCACGGACCAGGGGGAGTTCGTTTTCCAGGTGGGCTAGTTTTTCGATCAGTTTTTTATCCCAGTCGGGATCGATGCCGGACACACGGAAATCGAATTCCAGGAACCCGTAGTCGATGAGTTGATTGATAAAATCTTCAAGGATTTCGACGGGGGCATCGATGTATTCGTTGTCGATGATGTTTTGAACCATTTCCCTGTAAGCGATGCCCTCTTTCTGCTGCGAGGACAGGATAAGGAACACTTCCAGGGCGGGATTGGCCGGGATCCGTTGAAAGGCTTCAATGTTATTGCTGTTGGTCAGGTAAAGGTAGTGGTCCTCGTTCTTTTGTATGGTGGGGTTGGGTCTTAGTAAGAGGAAACGGTAAATGTTGGGGTTTTTGGTTAACAGGGTTTTTAGATAATTGTAGAGGAAATTGTTGAGGCGGATATGGTAGACGACTTCGGGTTTTTTGTCGCCTTCCAGTCGTAAAAGGGGGGAGATCTGGTGACCCGGGAGCGGGGGGGACGGGGTAGGGGAGACGGTCCCTATGGCCAGGTTGGTAAAGGTGCTGAAAGGGGAGGTCTTGCCGTGCATCCGGGAGAAGTATTTGGTCAGCCCGCGTTCGGTCTGGAAATCTTTTTTCTTCATTTTGGAATCCTTTCGGATATAGGTGGGGAGGCGTTTGTAAAGGGATTGACTGCCCAGTAGGAGGCCTTTTTGCAGGTTATGGTCCAGTGCCAGTTTTTTGAATTGTTTTCGTACTGCTGCGACTTCTTTTGTAAAGAGGGTTTCTCCTTCGTTCCATAGACGATCGATCTCATCGTTGGCCCGGCGGTATTTTTCGATATTGTCCACGAGCGATCCGGGCAGGTGTGGTGTTATTTTTTTTATTTTTTCGGGAGAGATGTTTCGCCGGTTGAAGATATCCCGCCGGGTCTTGACGAGTAAATTTTGGATCGCGGGATCGTTTAGCGTGGGTATAATGGAGTAAAGTTCATCGCTGATGGATTGCTTGAGGGTATCCCGATTTTTTTTGTGGGTGTAAATGGTATCGATCAGGGCGATGGAATCGTTGGCGTTAAGTGTTTCCATCCTGTCGAAGGGGCCGCCGCCGATACGGATCATGGAATGCGGAAATAATTTCATTTTTTATAACCTCCCTATTAAACTTATTCCGGGGGAAGCGTCACGATGTCCTTGTGTGTGGAATGTGACGCTTCCCCCGTCACTATTATTATCACTTATTCACACCAAAGTTTCATGAGGTGAACAATGACTTCGGAGGCTTTTTGCATATCCTCCAGGGTAATCCATTCGTACCTGGAGTGAAAATTGGCGCCGCCGGTGAAAATATTGGGAGTGGGTAGTCCCATAAAGCTCAGCCGTGCGCCGTCGGTACCGCCGCGGATGATATTTTTTAGGGGCGTTATACCGGCGGTTTCGATGGCTTTAAAGGCTTTTTCCAATACCTCGGGGTGTTTATCCAATACACTCTTCATGTTCCGGTAGGATTCCTGGACTTTGAAATCGATGTTTGCCCGGGGATATTTCTCCCGCATGGACTCCACGATTCCGAGGATATAGTCTTCTTTCTCTTTTAGTCCCGCTTCTTCGAAATCGCGTATAAGGATTTTAATGACGGTTTCTTCGCTTCCGCCGGCAAAATTGTAGGGATGAATATATCCTTCGCGTTTTTCAGTGGTTTCGGGAGAGAGCCTGTCTTTGGGAAATTGTTCCACGATCTCGGCGGCGATTTTGACGGCGTTGACCAGTTTGTCTTTGGCGTAACCGGGGTGGACGTTGACACCGGTTACTTTGACTTCCACGGTATCGGCGCAAAAGGTTTCATCTTCGAGTTCCCCCAGTTTTTCACCGTCGATGGTATACGCGTAATCGGCTTTTATCTCTTCGGTGGCGACATGTTCGGTACCCCTGCCCACTTCTTCGTCGGGTGTAAAGAGCACCCGGATATTGGGTCTTGGGGTATCGGGATTTTTCAGTAAAAAATCCAGGGCGCACATGATCTCGGTAATGCCGGCTTTGTTATCGGCACCGAGGAGTGTGGAGCCGTCGGTGGTGATAAGGGTTTTTCCTTTCTTTTCTTTTAAGTAGGGATTTTCGTCTACCTTGATTACGAAAGCGCCGTCTTCGGACAAAACCACGTCTTCACCGTCGTAGTTTTTGTGTACCCGGGGATTGACATTTTCGCCGGACACGTCGGGGGAGGTGTCCACGTGGGCGATCAGTGCGATGGTGGGCACCTCTTTGGTCTGGTTGGTTCTTAAGGTTGCCAGTACATATCCCCATTGGGTCATTTCCACGTCTTCCAAACCCATTGTTTCCAATTCCTCTTTTAATTTTTTAGAGAGGTTCAATTGTTTTTTGGTCGAGGGAAAGTCCGTGGATTCCTCGTTTGATTGTGTGTCGATTTTGACGTAATTAAAGAATCGTTCTAACATTCCCGGAAATTCAAATTCATTCATTATTAATACCTCCAAATCGTATTATATGATATTTTGCAAAAAAAGGCAAAACCTCCCGGTAATTCTATTTTTGAACCTGCCGGCCGCGAGCTCGGACAGCCTGCGCCGTAAGTCCGCCGCAACTTTAATCTTCATAAAATAGTCTACCTCGATTTTCGCTAAAGAGCGTTTAGGAGATGTGCTCGAAGTCAATGCAAAGCCTTTCCGCGGTACCGACGTCTAATATATTTTAATTTGTATTTTGATATTTTTCATGTTGCCAAAGTCCACCCTTTGATGGTAAAATATTACTGTGCCCGGCGGGTCAAACATATGACGCTCCCGGGGTTGAAAAGGAGGCAATATGCGGAAAAACGTGCAGTATTTAATGATGTTATGCCTGGTATCGCTTTTTCTGACGGCGCCCGTAAATGCCGTGGTTAAAAATGAAGGCAAACCGGCCAAAGGCCGATGGGATATCGATTTAAAAGAGATGTGGTCCGTAAACAGCGCCGGTACGAATCCCCTGGTGGCTGTTCAAAATATCCAGGTGGACGATAAAGGTAATGTTTTTTTTATGGACCGGAAGTTCCGCAAAATCGCGGCCTTCGATTCCAACGGTAAGGAATTGATCTACTTTGGAAAAATGGGTGAAGGCCCCGGTGAAGTCCGCCGCATGGTTCAATTCTTTTTACAGGGGCCAAACATTATCGTCGAAGACAGGGGCGGTCGGCTCCACTACTTTTCCAAAAAAGGGGAATACGTCGAAACCTTCCTTCACAACTTACGCGATGAGATCAAGGGATTTATCGGCGACTATCGATTCGTTACCATCCTCTCCAACTATGGAACCAAAGCGGCGAAAGAAAATGAAAACCTGGAAATCTACGATATTAAAGAAAAAAAGTCCACTGTTATCGCCTCGTTAAAACCGGAAGAAGTGGTGCGGACGTCGAAAGGATCGGGTAAGGATAAACTCGATTTTGAAGTCCATGTGCCTGAATTAACGCCGTCGGTCATTGTCGGTATATCCGGGTCATCGGTATTTTTCGGGAAAAATGATCGCTACGTTATTAAAAAAACGGATTCTTCCGGCAAGGAGTTGTTGTGCTTTTCTATGGAAGGTCGGCCGGCGCAAACCGTGTCAAAGGATTATAAAGAGGGACTGTTCGGCAGCGGCATCCCGCCGGAAGTGGCAAAGGACCTGGTGAAGGAGCTGCCGGACCAATGTACTTTTTTCACAAAAATCCATGTTGATGAGAAGGGATTTATTTATGTTTACACTCCGAATATATCGAAGAAGAACATCCAGGAGATGGATATTTTTTCTCCTTCCGGTCAATACCTGTACCATTCGACCATTACTTATCCCGGTGGGCTCACCCCGGCGACGGCCCCGGTCTTTGCAGGGGAGCATCTCTATCTCTTTGCCGAAGACGAAGAAGGCGAACGCAAACTGGTAAAATATAAGATCAACAAGATAAAATAAGTAACATTAATTCTTTTCCGCTTCCAGCAGTACACGGTCGAATATTTGTACGAATTCCTTCACATCCGGCATTCTCAGAATGGAAAGGTGAGTTCCCGGGACCATATGGTAGTTGACGGGTTGACGGCATAAATATTCCCATCCCCGGTGATCGATGGTATCGAGGTGGTCGGCGGCTTTGAAGTATTGAACCTTCGTAGCGATTTTACTTGTGGGAACGTAACGCTCATGAGCCATGTGTAAGGTCCTGCCGACATTGATGTAATGGAGAGTCTCCCGGATGGTAAAATGATCGTACTTGATCATGGGATTTCTTTGCAGGTTAAAAAGTGTCTTCTTAACATCGATGTCGTAACCGGTCTCTTCCAATATGTCCGACACGGTCGACCAGAGTTGCTCCAGGCCGTCGTTAATCAGCAGCTTGAACTTCTGTTCACCGAGTCCCCCGACAAAATAGCGCTTGATAAACGCCGACTCAGTTTCGAGGGTGAAATCGTGAACCGGATTCTCAATCTCCGTGTTGGGTGGTGTGGAATCAACCAGCCCAAGAAAGGTAACGGACTCGTTCTCCTGCTCCAATTGGGCCGACATTTCATAAACGATGAGCCCGCCGAAAGACCAACCCAACAGGTAATAGGGACCATGGGGTTGAACTTTCCGGATCGATTCGATATACTCGCTTGCCAATTGCCGGATGGTGACGTTACGGGGCACCAGGTTCTTCAACCGGTTCACCCGGATTCCCCAAATATTGAAACCCGCCAGTCCATGTTTGCTGAGCTCGATGAATATTTCGGCTTCACCGGTGATGTCATGGATGAGGAATATCTGTTTATGGTTTTTCCTCTCGATTTTTAAGGGGACCAGGCGCTCATCCTTCATGATCTCGGGTTTGATGTCGGCACTGCGGATGTACAGGGCCAGGCCGCGGATGGTGGGAGTTTTGAATATTTCCACCAGGGGGACCTGGACCCCCATGGCGCGCCCGATTTTGGAGGCCAGCATGGTGGCCCTTAAGGAGTGACCGCCGATACGGAAGAAATCATCATCGATGCCCAACGGCGGGGAATCGGGGGCCCTGTTGAGAACCTCGTTCCATATGGCGGCCAGCTCTTCTTCCAATGGGTCCCGGGGCAGTACGGCCTCCTCAAGGGGTTTCGCTTCCGGCTTCGGTAAGGCTTTCCGGTTTATTTTCCCGTTGGCGGTTAAGGGTATTTTTTCCAACTGCATGAAATGGGCGGGAATCATGTAATCAGGTAACTCTTTTGCCAGGTAGTTTTGTAACGGCGTGATGTCGATTTCGTCGTCGGCTGTGATATAGGCGCATAAATACTTGTTCCCCCCCTGGTCCAGGCGGTCGATGACGACATTTTCCTTTATACCGGGATAATCGGCGATGCGGGTTTCGATTTCACCCAACTCGATCCTGAAGCCGCGGATTTTGACCTGGTAATCGATGCGGCCGAGGCATTCGATATTGCCGTCCCCCCTGTAATAGCCGATGTCGCCGGTACGGTACAATGTGTGGTAGTAACCGTCTTCTATTTCCCCCCGGAAAGGATTGGGGATGAAGGCGGCTTCGGTTATTTCCGGGTTTTTCCAATACCCTTTACCGACACCGACGCCGGCGACGCAGATTTCACCCCTGACGCCGACGGGACACAAGGCCATGTCTCTATCCAGTATGTAAATGTGTAGGTTTTGTAAGGGTCTGCCGATGGAAATACTGGTTTGGGTTTCCGTCGGCCTGGTATCGATGATGTAATGGGTGACATCATCGGACGCTTCGGTGGGGCCATAGGCATTGACCAGTTTGATGGCGGGGAACATGTCGAACCACTGCCGGACGAGGGATACGGGTAAACTTTCGCCGGTGGGAACCATCCACCTTAAATCGCCGAGCCGGTGGTTGTTTTCATGTTGGATGTCATTGAGGAAGGATTTCATGAGAGAGGGTACGGATTCCAGGATGGTCACCCGTTTCAATTGCAGCAGTTGTAGGAACAGGTTATGCCGGAGTATGATGTCTTTGTCGAAGATTGATACGGATGCACCGGTCAAAAGGGCGGCGAAATACTGCCATACGGATATATCGAATGCGACGGATGCGGTTTGAGCGATGATATCCCGGTTCGAGATGTCCAGGTCGTGGATTTTGGCATAGATGTGGTTGATCATGCCGCGATGATGGATCATGGCACCTTTGGGTTTCCCTGTTGTTCCGGAGGTATAAATGACGTAAGCGATATCGTCGGGACCGCGGTCTCCCGGTAATTGGGTGACGGCAGCGCCCGGTTCGCCTTGCCCCACGTAGAGACTGTCGCTGTCGAGGTGTAAGAATGTTCGAAGGATTTTATTTTTTGCCTGTACTTTTTCCAGTACCCGGTTGAATTTTATTTCCGACAGCACCACGGAGAGTTCGCCGCCTTCCACCAACTGGTTGACCCGTTCCCTGGGCCAGTCGGTGTCGATGGGAACGTAAGCGGCACCGGTTTTAAAAATAGCCAATGCGGCAGTGGAAAAATGAATGGACCGTTCCGTCAATATCCCCACCAACTTTCCGGGCCGGATGTTTTCATCGAAATATAAGCGGGCGGCCAGGCGGTCCGATTGCCGGTCCAATTCCCGGTAGGTGATGTGTTGGGAATTGTGCTCGACGGCGAGACGGTGAGGGGTTCGCTGCGCCTGTTCCCGGAAGAGGTCGGGATAGGTGTGTTGATGAGGGAAGTCCCGGGCGGTATCGTTGAATTGGAAGAGGATTTGTTCCCGCTGCTCTTTGCTCAATATATCGATATCGGCGATGAGAATGTTACTTTTTTTGACGATACTTTTGAAGATGTTGACGAAATGGCCGGCAAAACGCTCGATGGTTCTCTGTTTAAAGAGCGCCGTGCAGTAGCGGGCCGTTAACAGGATGTCGTCGATGGACTCGGTGGCGTCGAGGCTGATATCGAAGATACTGGTGGTTACATCGCTCTGGACGGTCTGCTGGCTTCCGTCCCTGATGGAGGCGGAGGAGACGGAGATGTTTTGATGGACGAATTCGACATCGAAAAGGGGGTTCCGGGAGGTATCTTTTTCCAGGTCCAGTTTTCCCACCAGTTCTTCGAATTGCATGTTCTGGTTTTCAAAGGCGTTGAGACTGGTTTCTTTTACTTCCTGGGCGAACTCGTTGAAACTTAATTTTCCTCGGGGATAACAACGGATAGGCAGCATGTTGATGAATACGCCGACAATTCCCTGTAAGTCTTCATGGTGCCTGCCGGAGATATCGCAGCCGATGATGATGTCGTCCTGCCCGGAATATTTGTACAGCAAGACATATAGAACGGATAAGAGGTTCATGAAGAGGGTGGTATGGTTTCGACGGCACAGGGTTTTGAATTTCTCGGTATACTCCGGGCCGATGTTGAAATCATGGATCGACCCCGCGGAACTTTGTTCGATGGGACGGGGGAAATCGGTGGGAAGGTTCAGGGTGGGGATTTCATCGGAATAGATGTTTAACCAATACTCTTCCTGTTTTTTGATGGATTCGATGTACTCGCCGCTGTTTTGCCAACAAGCGTAATCTTTGTATTGCAGTTTTAAGGGGGGCAGTGTTTCCCCATTGTACAGGGCCAGGAAATCCCGGATCAACAACCGCTGGGATATGCCGTCGGAAATAATATGATGGATATTCACCATAAGTAGAGACTGTACCCCGTTATCCAGCATCCCGGCCTGTAGTAAGGGAGCCTTTGCCGGGTCCATGGGTCTGAGGAAGTTGTTTACGATTTCCCGCGTCTCCTTATCACGGTCCTCCGGTACCGGGGCGCTGACCTGGTAATATTCCATGTCGAAAGGAACGTCCGGA
>Ga0210082_1000010_pt1 | contig 37735 bp, 26 predicted proteins | sample White_ThreeSqA_D_2_FD_185592 | JGI IMG/M metagenome (GOLD analysis project Ga0210082, IMG submission 185592) | Wetland microbial communities from the San Francisco Bay, California, USA, that impact long-term carbon sequestration -... | ecosystem: Environmental > Aquatic > Marine > Wetlands ... | reverse complement strand
CCGCCTCGTCCACCACCATCACCACCGCCCGGCCGGACCGGGGCGCGCCGGTATGGTCCCGTACGAAAAGATCGACGTTCAGCGGTTGACCGGGGTTGGCTTTTTCGTGGGCCGGTTTGACCTTGACCGCCAACCGTTGTTCCCGGGGTTCCACGCTCAGGTTAATACACCCGATCTTGAACCCCGGCGCACCGGTCTCGAAACCGGAGGCATCTTTTTTATAATGAACGCGCCCGCGCAGGAGAATCACGGAGACAAACACGTTGGGGGCGTGGTCGCCGGTAATGGGTACCCTCAGCGTCGGTGTGTTGCCCCGGATACTGAATACCCGGCGCGTCAAAATGCCCCCGCGTTCGATGGTCAATAACCCCCGGGCATTTTTATAAGGTGTCTGCACCACCAATTTTGCCGTATCCCCGGGTATGTAAGCGGGTTTGTCCGCCGTGATCTCGATCCGGTCCTGGTCGAAACGCGGCCAGGCCGTGGGGGTGTCCCCGGAAACCGTGATCTCGAAACCCGATTGAACCTCCCGGTGGTTTTGATCCCGGGCACCGGCGCATACGCGGTAAAGACCGGCTTTCGGGAGTGTAAACACGCAGTCCGCAGCGGTTTTTCCCGTGGTGACGTTTAACTCCTCCACCGCGAGCGGTACGGGACGGTTCAGCATCCGGACGGTGGAATCCGCGGCCATACGGGCCGAGGTATGAAAATCGACACGTTCCAAACGGACGCTGACGCGAACGTTTTCCACTACTTTCCCGTCGGGCTGTACGGCAATGACGGGGACCCTGAGCGTATCGCCCGATTTCAGTACTTTCCGCGACGGGGGCAATACGCCGATATAAAACGACGCCGGGTGAACGACTTTCGAGAGACGCCCGGCATAGGTCTGGCGGTCCACGTCGGTAACCGCGGCTTCCACGACATAAGACATGGGACCGGCGGAAGAGGGATGGTCCGCTTTGAAATTCACGACCTTTCTCCCCTGCCCGTCCAGTTTCTCGTTTCCCGAAGCGATGCGGCCCGTCATGTTCCCGGCATCGCCCAAACCGAAGAGGTATTTCGGGAAAGCCGGGGGCGCAAAGGGCTGGGGCCTACGGAGTACTTCCCAGCGCACCTCCCGTCCGCCCAGCGAACCGCCGTGCAAATAGTCGGCGGAGATGACGGCACCGACACCGGCGCCCCGTTCCCAGGATTTCGCCTCGCTCGCGACGGATACTTTGAACGTGGGCACCCGGTACTCTTCCACGTTGAAGGTATGAACCGCGATCTTTTTCGTTTCACCCGTCCGGGTGACCTGTACCATGTATTGGCCCACGGCGGCCTGTTCTTTGAGTTTTACATCCAGGTCCGCGCTTCCGAAACGGTCCAATGACAGTGTTTTTTCGATGACCTGCTGCCCCCGGGGGTCACGGATGTGTAGTTCGACGCCGCCGTGACCGGCGTCCGGTGCGCTGCCGGTCATTAATTTCAGGTGGACCGTTTCACCGGGGCGGTAGACCCCGCGTTCGGTAAATAGTGCGGCGTGGAATTTACCCGTGCCCCGGACGTTCCCCTTCAGGCCGAACTGCCAGGGCTGCGCCAGTTCTTTATCGACGAGACGGGAAACGGCGACATCTCCGTCCGTTTCCGCCACTACGATTACCGGTGTTTCGAGCCCGCTGCCGGGAACCGCGCCGCCGGTTTCGATGGTGACGGTACCGAGGGTGTCCGTGACCCCCTGGCCGATTTTGCCGCCGTCGTCCGTATAAAGGGCCACTCTGGCGCCCGGGACCGGGGACGCGTCGTGAAGCCGGGTCACCCAGGTAAACACGTTGTCGCGGAACACCTTGGTGGTGATTCCCAGGTCGCTGCATTGCACCAGGACGGCGTCGCTTTTGATGCCGGAGGCTTCGCTGCCCAGTCCCCGGGCCGCCACTTCCACGCACATGAGGCCGGGTTTCCCGTCCAGTTCGAGGTCGAAGGTGGTGGTCTTATTGGGAGTAAATTCCCGGACCTGCATTTGCAGTTTTCGGCCCTGTGTTTTCAACCCGTATTCCCGGCCGCTTTTCTTCCGGCCCGCGGAAAGGGCACGGGAAAAATCGCGGGGGGAGGCGAAACGGTAGAGGTTGGCTTCCACCATCCGTACGTTCCGGATTTTCACCGGCAGCCGGGAGCTTATTCGTTCCAGCAGTACCGGGGCGACCGGAACTTCGAGGATGGGGGGTAAGTCCTCGCTGTCGAAGGTGATATCCACGTTCGGGTTTAAACGGTTGCCCAGTATGTCGGTGAAGGTTTTATCGATGGTCATGCGGTACCGTGTCCCCGGTTCCAGTTGGAGCCGGACCCGTGCCTGCCGCCATCCCGATCCGGTGACGTCCATGGATTTGGGTTTGGGGGATATGTTCAGGGCTTCCTGGAGCCGTGGCAATTCAAAGGGGTTATCGAACTCCAGGTTCCAGGTGGTGGACAGGCGGGCGAAACCGTCGCCGCGGGGATTGTGGATATATTTATCAACAAGTTTAAAGGCGGTGTTGACGGTAAGGGTGTATACCAGGGGGTCGAGGACACCGTCTTTCCAATCGGGGATGGAGATTTGGATTTTTTTCCCGTTTTCCGGGAGGTTTTTAATAACCACGGCCACCAGGTGGCGGGTATCGATGGAACTCCGGGTGACTTGCCGGGCATCTTTGGGCCTGTAAATACGAAATTTAAGGGGGCTGCCGGAGGAATCGGTAACGTGCAGTTCATTCTTTATTTTGTCGATTTGTACGGGTTGGTCGTAGAGGAGGAAGAGGGGGCCGTTTCCTACCTGTCTCGAGTTCCAGTTCAGGGGCCCCATGAGACGGGGTTGACCGTTGACGATGGCCCAGTTTGCCACTTTCCCGGCCGCCTCGAAATAGGGTTCGTCCGCCGGTTGTGCATTCAGCGGCGGGGATACCGTGAAAATAATAATGATACATAAAACAAAAGCGAGCGTTAATTTTAAAAATCTTTGTTTAAACATTGTTTTCCTCCTTTTTCATAGTATGCCTGTTCTTCGTTTTTTTCATGAACTAATGATAGAGTTGAAAGGTGAACTAAAGTTGAAAGTAATTTGAAATTTTTATGAAATTTCCATCGATAAACCTTTTTCTCATTTTTTCAGTATAATATTATTCCCATTACCAGGAGTAATAAATGAAAACAAAAAATCCGAAACCGACTATTTTTGCTCTTTTTTTATTGTGTCTCCTTACCTTCCATTTTACAGGGGTAACCTCTCCATTGGACGCACAGGAACACGCAAAACACTTCACCGTGAAAAAAGCGGTCTCAAAAATAAAAATCGACGGCGTACTGGACGAAGACGCATGGAAACACCCGGAACAAATCGAAATCGCCTACGAATACCTCCCGGGCGACAATGTCCCCGCCCCGGTTAAAACCATCGTCCTTGTCACCTTCGATCAATCCAAACTATACCTCGCCTTTAAATGCTTCGACCCGGAACCCCAAAAAATACGGGCCCACCTGATGGACAGGGACTCGATAGATACATTCATGCAGGACGATAATATCAGCTTCATCCTGGATACCTTTAACGATGAACGGCGGGCCTTCGAATTCCGCGTAAACCCCCTGGGCGTCCAGGCCGATGCGATTTTCAGCGAAATCGAGGGATATGAAGACTTCTCCTGGGACGCCATCTGGAAAAGCGTGGGGAAGATCACGGATTTCGGGTACGTGGTTGAAATTGCGGTTCCCTTTAACCAACTTCGGTTTCCCAAAGACCCGGGCGTTCAGACCTGGGGATTTGAAGCCGACAGGTCCTATCCCCGTTCCGTAAGACACCGGGTGAATTCCCATCGAGTAGACAGGAACAAAAGTTGTGTCTTGTGCCAATTCAATAAAATAACGGGATTTGAAGGCATCTCGCCCGGCAAAAATATCGAAATAACACCCACGGTGACCGCGAGACGCACGGACAACCGTGAGGATTTCCCCGCCGGGGAAATGGAACCGGGGAAAGCGGACGTGGAACCGGGGATTACCGGGCGTTGGGGCATTACCCCGAATTTAATGCTCAATGCGACGGTCAACCCGGATTTCTCCCAGGTGGAGGCGGATGTCGCCCAACTCGAGGTGAACACCCGTTTTGCCCTTCGTTACCCGGAAAAACGGCCCTTTTTTCTCGAGGGCTCCGATTTCTTCCTTACGCCCATGGAAGCGGTATTCACGCGGACGGTCTATGACCCCATCTGGGGGGCGAAAACGAGCGGCAAAATGGGGAAAAACGCCCTGGGTGTTTTTGCCACTCAAGACCGGTACAATAACCTGGTGTTTCCGTCCAACCAGGGTTCGGCAATTACCTCCCTGGATAAGAACGTTTTCGGGGGTGTGTTCAGGTACCGGAGAGATGTGGGTAAGAACTCGACCATGGGAGTTCTTTATACGGGGAGAGTCGGCGACGACTATTCCAACCATGTGGGCGGCATGGACGGGTTTTTCCGTTTGTCCCGGGCCAAAACATTCAGTGTTCAATACCTGTATTCGCGGACCGATTACCCGGATGGCGTCGCCCTGTCCCATGGGCAGGAAGTCGGGGCATTTAACGGTCACGGTTTGTACGCGGATTTCCGGCACATGGGCCGGGACATGCGGTACAGTTTTACCTACGAAGACCTGTCCGCCGGTTTTCGCGTGGATTCGGGATTTATCCCCCGCGTGGATACACGAAAAATGATCGCCATGATCCACCCGGTGATCTGGGGGAAAGAGGGGGGATGGTTCGACCGGGTTGGATTGATGGTCCGGGGCACCAATATTACGGACGGGAACAACATGCTGACCGACCGCGACGTGGAATTTGCGGGGTCCCTTGATCTATCGCTGCAGACCTATTTGTTTTCTTCTTTCCATGTTCAAAAAGAGTTTTTTAACGGCGTGACGTACGATAAAAACAATTTTGAATTTTACATGTCCATGAAACCCTTTGGCGGGTTTAGCTACTTTATATATGGAATAGTCGGCGATTCCATCGATTATTCCAATTCGCGGTTGGCCCGGTCGGTGCAGTTGAACCCGGCGGTGGAATTCGGCCTCGGGAAACATTTGAATGTCAACATCAATCATTTTTTTGAACGGTTGACCCTGCATGGCGATAGAATTTACACGGCGAATCTTTTGCAGGCGAAATTGATCTATAATTTTAATGTGCGTACCTTTGCGCGGGTTATCGTTCAGTATACGGATATCGACCGGGACCCCGGGCTTTACCTTGCCCCGGTGGAACCGGAAACGAAAGCGATTTTTACCCAGCTTTTGTTTTCTTACAAGCTCAATCCCCAGACGGTTTTATTTCTCGGCTATTCGGACAATCACCTGGGGACCCGGGACATCGATATCACCCGCACGGACCGGACCTTTTTCCTGAAGATCGGTTACGCCTTTGTTTATTAATCCCGAAGCCCTGCCTGCAATTTTAATACCCTTAAACCCGAACTAAAATCTTCCATCTTCCGGTATTTTAAATTGACATACAGGTCGATCTGGTCATCGTAATTCTTACTCATAAAATGGCCACTCTGCCCCGAGGTATTAACGAACAACGAATTGGAGAAGTCGGAAAAATCCATTACCATCCGAAATGTCGATAAATGCGATACCCGAAATTCCCGCCCCCTGCTGAAACTGGCGGTAAGAATACATCCCCTGCCACCCGCCATACCGAACGGGCCTTTATTTAAAAACCATCCCAAAACCGGGATACCGCCCAACGGGTGACGGTATTCCAATGTATGGATATCCCGCCAATCCAGGTTTCCATCCTTCGATTTCGCCATGTACTCGTCATAGGCCTCGTTCAGGCTCCGTTCGACCATTGTCCTGAAATCTTCCTTTTCGGGGGTGCCTATATCGTCCACCCAAAAGGAAAACGCACCGGTCTCGCTGTTTTCCCGGGGGTAGTCCATTATTTTATAGACCCAGTCGGTGGAGATCAACCCGTTGTACTTCTTCTCCGTGATATTGTCGTTGAATATGTTTTGGGCAAGGTAAAAACGGAACCGGTAAAAAAGAAAAGGTGAGATACCGCCGTCGGCCTTGAAATCCCATTTCTTAAAACGGGCCGATACAAATTTCGCCCCCTCGGACTCGAAAATGAAATCCCGGATACTTCGAATAAGAAACTCGGCTCCCTTCACGTACGAATCCGTCTGGACAGCGGTGTTGTCCTCGATGGAAAGCGTCGATTTCGAGCGAAGCAATTCGTCGATCCTGTCGGCCCGGAACGACGGGTACCATCTTTTGGCAAAAACGGGCACGCCCCGGTCCGGCAGTACGGCATTGTTGGCGGTGACGATATACCCTTTTGCCGGGTTGAGCAGGAAGGGTTTTTCCTCTTCACTGTAAAAGCCGTCCCATCCGTCCTCGCTCCCGAGGGCGGGCAGGGGCAGTTCGCCGTTCCCTTTTTTCCGTTTGGGGACCAGTCCCGTGGGATAATACCCGATGTTGCCCTGCTTGTCCGCAAACACCACATTTTGCGCCGGGGAGGAAAACAGCTTTAACCCATCGATAAACTCCGCCGCACTTTTTGCCGATTGCATCCGGTCGAAAGCATTCACGGCAGTGGACGGGTATTCCCCGATAGAGTGCCGGGCGGCGGTTTGGCCCTCCTCTTCATAAACCGGACCCAGCCGCGAAACCCTTACCCGGTGGATAACGTCTTCACTGCCCTTGACTTTTATTCGTTTTTCAAGGATATCGAAATCCGTCCATTTCCCGTCCCACTCATATTGATCTTTATTTTGGGGATTTATTTTCAGTATAAAGTAATCGATGACATCGGTCCCTATGTTGGTGAATCCCCAGCCGATATGTTCATTCCTGCCGATAATAACAAAGGGAATCCCGGCAAGCGTATTGCCGCTCAACTCGATGCCGGGACACCGGGCAAATACCTGGTAAAAATAGGACGGGAACACGGCGGAAAGATGGGGATCGTTGGCCAGGATCGGGAAACCGGTACGGCTCTTTTTCCCGGATATCACCCAGTTGTTGCTGCCCACGCGGTGTTCCCCCAGTTCCAGTTCATGGAGGAACGCGGTCTGGAGGGATTTATTCTCATAGAACCGGTCGTATTCTCCCGGGTTTATGATGGTGGTGCCCCAGGTGCCGTAAATGAATTGTTCGGCGTTTTCTCTCCCCAGTGCCCGGACCAGTTGGGCGTTGGTCAACTCCGACCCGGAGTCGGCGAGTATAAGTTCCATGTTTTTGAAAATAGCAAATATATCTTTTACGGTCCAGGGTTCCGGGGTATACCGCAGCAGTTTGAACTCGGGGGGTAATACCCGGGTTTCCATGACGAAATTAACGCCGTTACAGTAACTTTGCATTTTCTTTTTTATAGTGGGGTCCAGGTTTACCATGGATTTCTCGATGGATTCCTCGATCAGGAGGTCTTTACGGTATTTATCCATTTCCAGGGCCCGCCGGCCGAAGACCTCCGACAGTCTGCCCGTGGCCTGTCTCCGGTTGAGGTCCATCTGGAAGAGGCGGTCCGAAGCGTGGCAGAAGCCGATGGCGAAAAACATATCGTCCACGTTTTTGGCTTCGATGAAGGGGACGCCCCATTGGTTTCGTTTTATTTGGATTTCATCCCCGATGTGTTTCACCCGGAGTATCCCTTCGGTTTTGGGGAGGGTGAGTCCCAGGTAGACATAAAGACCCGCGGCGATCAGCAAAATGATGCACAGCAGGATAACGGCGATTTTCTTTAATTTTTTCATATTATAACTATTTCTCCTTTTTTTCTCTTTTTTTGCCATGCCCTATTCATTCCTGAGCGACGCCAAAAGGTTCCCTCTCACTGCCGCGCGCACGGCGAAATATGTCCAACCGGCACCGTTTAGCACGACCAGGATCAGTAATAAGATAACGGTAAAATACGGGACCCCCGATCCCGGTGTCATGATGGACGGAAGGGTCGCCAACAACGCCGCCGCGGTCCCGCAAAGAATTCCCGCGGTCAACAATATGAGGTGCTCGGATAATACGATTTTTTGAATGGACGCCCGGCTGAACCCCACTGCCCGGAGCAAACCCAGCTCACCCCGGCGCTCCGTCACATTACGCCATACCACGATTCCTAACCCGATGCTCCCCAGCAGTAACCCGAAACTCCCGAGTATTAAAAAAATAGAAAGATAGGTGTTTTCAACTCTATTGTATTCCGCCAGCCGGTTCGAAGCCGGGACCAGGTCCAAACCCTGGTCCCGCAAGGCCAGGGAAAGGTCTTTGGAAATGCTGTCCAAATGCTCGAAAGGCGCATCCACCAGGAAAAACCGGTACCCGCTGATGGACGGGTATTTTTCCATGAATGCCTTCCCGGATATGATAATACTGCCCTGGAAAATGGAGTTGGCCAGCCCGCCGACAAGTTTTATTTTAAAGGTCCGGCCGCTCTCATCCCTGTATGTAAGGGTATCCCCCACGGCTTTCCCCAGTCCCCAAAGGATAACGGTTTGATCGGCCGCGCCGGGAATCGCACCGCCGGGTAACTCCCGCTCGAGGACCGACCAGGGACGCTCCGAATCGACTTCACCCGTCTTTTCAACAAAGGTGAAGGCACCCCTGCGCGTAAGCTCCCCCGGGTCCACGGCGATCAATCGCGGCGACGCCACCCGGTTTAAATTTAAACAACTGGCATCGTCACCCTCTTTAACACGGAACTGCACGTAACTTACTTTTTTCGCGTTTACGGATTCCAACCCGTAAAAACGGGCCCCCTTTTCACTGTTGAGATCATATAAGACCGGCATCGCACTCTCCCCCAACAACGCAAACCCACCGGTCCCGGATTCTCTTTTTTCGGCGCCCTTCGACACAGCAATCCGGTTGGCGCCAACGGTGAAGATGATGAATACCCCACAGGCCAAAAGCCCGGTAAGGGTAAGACTGCGAACAGGTCGTCTACTGTTATTGCGAACACCGATATTGAACAGGCTTAGCCTGCTTTGCCTTCGGCGACCAGAACCCTTTTTGAAAAAAGGGTTCTGGACTCCCAAAAACTTTTGGTTATTTAGGAGCAAGGCTTTTGTGAATGAGATTCCACTTATCAATAGTAATGAACCGGCCAGGAAGAAAAACATGAACGCATCTCTCCCGGTTTCGAAGGGCGTTGTTACCAATAATACGATTACCCCGGCAATACCGGAAACACCGGTCAATATACTCACCCGGGGCCTCTTATTCCCAAACGGCTTAATGACTGCCAGCCCCCTTTGCAAACCGGTAACGGATTGCTTAAACTGTCTCCGCGTTACCAGCCATATGGCCGAAAAAGCGATAACCATCCCAATCACCGTACCGGTCAACAAGGTAGACAACCTTAAATGGATTTGAAGCGCCGACGTACCCACGGCACCACGCCAGACAGTCTTTAACGCCTGCAGTATCACCCGGTTGTATAATACCCCGGCCCCGCATCCTAATATACTCCCGGTTATTATAACCACCGCGCCCTCCATCAACACCAGCCGCCTCACCACCGCCCGGGGAAACCCCAGGGCCAAATACAACCCGTTTTCTTCCGACCGCTTTTCTACATTAAACACGTATAACAACCCCGTTAATAACAATGCGGCCAAAATAATGAAAAAACTCAGCCCGAGAAACAATTGACCGAAATCCACCCCCTCACTCCCGGCACGCAGCCCCTCTTTTTTGACTTCCCGGAAAACAAACCCGAATTCCGCCGGGTCCAAACGCTCCAGGAGTTTCGCCTCGATCTCTTTCCTGTCCGCACCGGTAAAGCGAAGAGCGGTTAAATCCCCAAACCGGTTCCGCCACATCTCCCGGGCGGCGTTCAGCGTGACGAACGCCTTGGGCGTACCCCGGTAACGGTCCCAATAATCCTCATCCCTGTCGCGGATTTTATCGAGATCGACAGGTATACCCGGGTCCCAATCGCGACAGTTTTGTTCTCCCGACAAACCGGGGAAATCCGGCATCAAATCCCCATCGGCGTAAGGACCACTTAACGGTACAATGGCCCGGACCCGGAAATCGGTGCTCTTTTCGATCAATTCCCGCATCGGCCCCAACGTATAATAGGTCAACCGGACCCGGTCCCCCACCTTTGCGCCCAGGTCCCCGGCCAACCACTCGTTGACGATGATCTCGTCATCGCTCATACCCGCGGGCACCACCGGTACCCCCGGGGCCGAGACAAAGGAATAGGGCGTGGATCTATCTCCCCACGCGATCTCATTGACAAAATAAGTAAGCACGGACCGTACATTCCCGTCTATTTTTAATGCCGCCTCTTCAATGGAAGGACTTATAAATATACGGTTCGATTTAAGCTCTACCCCGGGAAGCTCTTTCACCTCCAGTCCGACATCTTCAAGTGTCCAGGCCTTTTTAAATGCCTCATCTATTTGCGGGAAAAACGTTTTAATAAGTAAAACATTGGCTTTTCCCGGATATCCCATTTCTTTCGACAGAGATGATAACGATACAAATACATTGTTGGGGGCCACCTGGTCGGCCTTTAAATTAAACCTGCCGAACCGGGCATCCGAAACAACGGCTTTGATTCGATAACGCCGGGCCAATGCCGTATCGCTGTCCAACGACAAGGGGACCTCCCTCGGGATCATATCCAACTTTTTTATCCGTACTAAAAATTCATCGCCCTCTTTCAATCCCAAACGTGCCGCAAGATGGTCGTTAATAACGGCTTCATCCGGCGAGATATTATTATAAAGACCGTTGATACCGCCCATTTCCCCGAAACGGCCGTCGACCCCGATGACCCGGATATCGTTCAACCGCCGCTCCCCCCCGCCGACAATGGCAATACCCCCGGTCTGCAAAAGCGGTGCCGCCAACGTGTCGAGAGACCGGGAAAGATCGTCCGCAATTCGGACCCGGAAAAAACGGTCCCCCGACGTTAACGCCAATTCCGTTTCTCCCAGCCGGTGAAACACGATCCGTTGAAGACTATACCTGACCGAATCGCCGATAACCAGCGCCCCCACCAATACCGACGTACCCACCATCGTACCCAGGACTACCCGGAGGTGACTCTTTCCATAAAATTCGAGACTGCGCAGCAGCAATTTCCAAAAGCTCATTTTACCACTTTGATTCTTCCAATGTCCCGTTTTTAAGATCGTAGACCTTATCCATGAGCCGGGCAAGTTCCATCGAATGAGTAACCACGATCAGCGTAGTGCCTTGCTCTTTGTTTAATTCCACCAGTAATTGCCCGAGATTTTCCGCCGACTCCCGGTCCAGCGAACCCGTGGGTTCATCCGCCAACACAAGTTTCGGTTTATTGATAAGTGCCCTGACAAATGCCGTCCGCTGCAATTCACCCCCGGACAATTGACCCGGGAAATAATCCAGGTGGTTTTCAAGCCCGACCCTCTCCAATAGTTTTTTTGCCAAATCTTCGGCATCCCCCGTATCTTTACCCCGGCCAAAAGGGATGGTAGGGATCAATACATTTTCAAGCACCGTACACTGTGGAAGCAAATGATGAAGTTGAAAAATAAACCCGATATCCAGGTTCCTCGTTTTAGAGAGTTCCGCATCGTCGAGCCCCGCCAAATTTTTACCCGCGACCTTCACCTCCCCGGAAGTCGGTGTATCGAGGGCGCCGATCATATTTAAAAGCGTGGTTTTCCCCGACCCGGACGGCCCGACCACCGCAATGGTTTCGCCCTCTTCCACCTTAAGGGAAATATCCTTAAGAACGGTTACCTCGCCTTTACCCGCGGGAAGGGTAAAGGTTTTCTCGATATGGTTCAATTCAAGTATCATAACCCAATTATCTCTAAAACCGGAGTTTTTTTCAAGCCCTACCTGCTGTGAAAATTGCCACAAAGGCACGAAGACACAAATATTTAAAATAAAAATACCTTTGTGTCTTAGTGTCTTCGTGGCTAAAATTTCATCGCCGCAGGGCGACGGCGCGTCGTCATGGATGGCTTACCCGGAATCTTTTTTTGCCTTATTTAAAACCTCTTCGTAAACCTTTGCCGTGTCGCCGGCCATGGCGGTCATGGAAAAGCGTTCCAATACGGCGCGTCTACCCCGGTCACTCAGCGCCCTGGTCTTGTCCGGGGAGGAAAGAAGGGAAGCGATGGTGTTTGCCAGGGTCTCGCCGTCGTTGGGTTCGAATATGACACCGCCGCCGGTGGCCTCGACGAACTCGGGGAAACATCCGGCATTGGGCTGAACTACCGGCACACCCGCGGCCAATGCTTCCACCTGGTACGCCCCGAAAGCTTCACCACCGGGTACGGGCACGGAAAGGAGTGTCAACGATTTTAGAAACGCGATGCGGCTTTTTTTATCGAAATCTTTGAATAAAACGACATCTTTCGCGAAACCGGCACCGGATATCTCTTTTAACATTTTTTTCACAAACGGTTTGTCCTCGCCGGTATAACCCCCGGTAAGATGTAATTTTAAGTTGCTAAACCCTTTGTCTTTTTTTAAACGGATAAAGGCATCTACCAGTATACCGAGACCGAAATATTCGGACATCCGGCAGAGGTAACCGATCACCGGGGGATCGAAAGGAAGCGAAGATATCTCATATTCATCTAAATTGACGCCGCCGCTAATGACTTTTATCTTATCGCCGGGGATATTTAACTGTTCCCGGGATTTATCCGCATAATAACGACTGGCGGTGACAAAGGCATCCACATCCGCGGACCGTTCGGACATGATATCCCATATCTTCTTTTGGTAGTCCTCGCCCATCAGGTCGATCCATTCGTTCTCATCCTGGAGGGAACATACCACCCCCGCGCCCAGGTCCGTTTTAAGCCGGTGCGCCAGCCCGAGCAAGAGGGCATTGGAGAGGTGAACGACATCGGGTTTAATACCGTGAAGGTATCGGATAAGATGGTCCAATTCGGATGCCTGCCGTCCTTTCTCGCCCAACAGCATGGAGATGGTCATCTCTTCGAGCCCCTCTGCCCGGGTGGAACCGGATTTTTTAGCGGCCATTTGCAGCAGGGAATGGGAATCGAGGATCCGCTCCATCCACGCGGGGGCATGACGGTAAAAGGGGAATTTCTCTTTAAGGTAAATATTAATGGCGCCGAAAAAAACCGGGGTGTCGACGATATTCTCATTGGTGTCCAGGTCCGCGGGAAGATACATGGGCACTTTGATCACATCATGCCCCAGTGCATTGAGCGATTTGAGTAACTCGCCGTCTCGAAAACAGTTTTGGCAATAAAATGTATCCCCGGTCCCGGGGGTAACGTAAACGATCTTCATGATTTTTCTCCAAAAGCGTAAATTCGTCCGTCCTGCGCGCCGATAACGATCAATCCCGCCGTAACGGCGGGACAACCCGTAATAGCCGCCCCGATTTCATAAGACCAGACCTCCTTGCCGTCGTTTAAATTAACGATATAGAGTCTCCCGTCCGAAGAACCGACGATGACTTCTTCTCCGGCGATCACAGGTGAACTGTCCACTTCATCGCGGGTCCTGAACGTCCATATCTTTCGGCCGGTTTCTCGATCGACGCAATGTAAAAAGCCGTCGCGCGATCCGATGACCACGTATTCTTTGCTTACGGCGGGAGAGGAGAAGAACGCGCCGCCGTGCTTTTTATCGCCGTATTCCCAGGCTATTCTTTGGGTTTTGATATCGATACATATCAATCGGTTGCCGTAATGACCGACATACGCCCTGTTTCCCACCAGGGCCGCGGAACCGGGGATATATGAGCCCGCATCGACTTCGCCTTTCTTTTTGCCGTCCGTGATGGACAGGATGTGAAGTCGTTCGTCACAGCCGCCGAAGACGATATTTTCACCGTCCACGGCGGGGGTCCCGTTGATGTAATGAGTGGTTTCATAAGTCCATTCCGGTTTCCCCGATGCGGCGTTCAGGCAGTACATGTTGTTGTCGTGACTGCCGACGAAAATCGATGTTTCACGGCCGGCGGTTTTTTTCACCCAATTGGCCGAACCGTAGATCGGGCCTTCGGTCCGGAATTTCCAACGAAGGGCACCGGTATGGGCATCCAGGGCGAAGAAGTCCCCGCTTAAATTGCCGATATAAATAGACGTATCCAGCAGCAGCGGTGGGGCTTCGATGTCGTCGCCGGAATCATATTCCCAAACTTTGCCGCCGTCGTTTATGTTAATTGCATAGACCTTGCCGTCGGTGGAACCGATATAAACACGATTGAAACCGATGACCGGGGAGGATATGATCTCCGAGCCGGTTTTAAATGTCCATAACAGGGTAAGTTTACCCGGAAGCTTAACTTGTGTTGTGCCCGACAACCCGGTATCGCCCCTGAATATGGACCAGTCCATCGGTTTTGTATTCTTGTTTCCCTTTTCCGTTTCTTTATTATCGGAACAGGCGACTAAGAGAAGTGGAATTAATATTAGCAATAATTTAAATTTAGGCCTGTTCATGATCTTGCCTCCGGCGGCCAGGGGGCTTTTTTGAAAAATCGCCCCCTGGACCCCCAAAAAACTTTTTATTAATGCGATCTTTCAAGGATAATGCGCCGGTGGGGCAGGCGTCGATGCATTTTACGGCCGTTTCTTTGAGGGCTTCGTTGAGGGGTTCGTTAAACGGGGGTTCCACCCGGGCATCGATTCCACGATCGACAAACGTCATGCCGAAGACTTCACCGGCATCTTTCGTAATCCGCACGCAGATACCGCACTTGATACACTTCCCGGGTTCATAAACCACCAGGTCATGCTGGATGACCCGTTCAATTTCTTTTCTTTCACCCAATTTGAAGCGCCGTTGTTCCGCGCCGTACTCTTCCGCATATTGCCGCAGCTTGCACGAGTCGGGTTTTCCACAATCGCAATTAAAACAACGGGATGACTCGCTTATTGCTTCGGATTCCGTATATCCCGCCGAGAGACCGTCCCCGGGGACTATTCGAGGATGTTTACCGGCGTTCTTATCCAATTCCTCCACTTCGCCCTCCCGGGGTTTTCCCACCCGGGAATTGAATCGCCGGGGGGGACCCGTGACCGGTTTATTGTCCAGGAATTGGTTAACCGAATAAGCGATACCTTTCCCATGGGCACATGAGCGGACAGCCATCCTGCTTTCCGCCACGGCGTTACCACCGGCGTAAATCCCGGGTACCGTTGTTTCAAAGGTCCGTTTATCGATCACGATCCCCCGGTCGGAGAGTTCGATACCGGAGTTCTCGAACAGCCCGGGTTCGTTTATTGTGCCGATTGCCATAACCACGGCATGGTATTCCTTTTTTAATTCGTCCCAGTGGATATCCTTACCCAGTTTGTGGCCGTTGAAAAAACGCGCGCCCAATTTGGCAATTTGCCGGATATCGTCATCGAGGGCCAATTGGAAGAATTTGTCCTCCGGCAAAACATCCCTCAGGGTCCCCCCGGGCGGTCCCGATTCACCGTAAATGAAACAATCATGCCCTTCTTGTTGTAGATAGAAAGCGGCGGAGAGTCCCGTTGGTCCGGACCCGATAATTGCAACCTTTTTACCGGTTTTATTTTTTACTTCGGGACGGTAGGGATACTCCCGGGCCCGGTCGATATCGGCGGCAAACCGTTTTAATAAACAGATGGAAACAGGGGCATCGTAATATCCCCGGTTACAGACCTTTTCGCACGGGGCGGGGCAAATACGTCCCAATACGGCGGGAAGTGCGATATCCCGTTTGACGGTTTCGATGGCAGCGGCAAAGTCCTTTTCTTTAATCTGGCGGATCATTTGCGGTATGTCCATATTGGCGGGACAGGCCAAACGGCAGGGGGCCTCGCAGTCGCCCACGTGCTCGCTCAACAGGAAATCCAGGGTATCTTTCCGGGCGTTTCTTACGTTTATATTATCCGTCTCGATTCGCATACCCGGTTCAACGGGCATGGAACAGGAGGGGACGAGTCTATCGGAACCCACGTCGTGAACCACGCAGATCATGCATGATGTGAACGGTTGATGTCCTTTTAAATAACACATCGTGGGGATGGGGATATCCAATTTCTCCGCGGCATCGAGGATGGTACTGCCCGCGGGCACAGTTACTTTTCGGTTATCGATCTCTAAAGTTATTTTCATTTTCCCTTAACCGTTTTCTCCAGTTCGTCTGCGTCCGCAAGGTCCTTTGGTCTATCAGATAATTTTTTACAAGCAAGTAGATCTTTTAGAGAGATAATGTTTAGAAAAATATTTTTGAATTTTATTCGTTCTTTCCTTTCGAAAATTTCCTTATTAGAGACTCCCTTAAGATTTGTCAGAAGATCAATCCGGTTGGGTTCAACGCCCAAATGAATCGCCGTTCCTTCTATTTCGAAGTATTCCGCAGGAATTCCGGCTTTGCCAAATCCGAATTCATCCAATGCATTCATCATTTTCCGAGCGTTTTCAGAAGACGGAAATATCAAAATATCGATGTCCTGAGTCATCCTGACATATCCATAATAGTTGACTGCAAAACCTCCGACCATGACATATTCAACTTCATGCTTCTCAAGAAACTCAATTAACTCTTTCATGTCTTGAGTAAAAATCATATTCCCTATCTACCAGGTTAGTTTCTCAAAAGTTGCAGTTTTTATCATTCGATCTTTAGTCCATTTTGTTCCCCACATGCGCTCTTGCAAAATTGCAAATTCCTCCAATCTCTGCATGGGAGTTAGGCGAGCCAGGCGACGGTGCTCCGCACGGTTCTCATCCTCAAAGGATGAAAAAACCGTTACACGCAATTCTCTTTTTTTTGTCCTCTTCTTTTCCATACGACAATTATAGCAGATTACCGACGATTTTGAAACAACCGGCAAATAACGTGCCGGACAAAAAAATAGAGCCCACAGAACACACAGAAAACACAGAAAAGGGAGTTGCCGCCATACTTGCCCGCCATACTTGCCTGACCCCAAACTCCTCACTATTTTTCCCGGGGCCAGGGATAAAGAGACAAAAGAGGTAATCCCGTACAGGTCGCGCAACCCATTTCCACAGGGTGCGCGACCCGTTTCCACAGGGTACGCACCTGATTTCCACAGGGTACGCACCTGATTTCCATAGGGTACACAACCCATTTCCACAGGGTACGCACCCCATTTCCATAGGGTACGCACCCCATTTCCATAGGGTACACGACCCATTTCCACAGGGTGCGCACCCCAAAACCAATAGCATTATGGGATTCTATGGCTGCTAGCCACCAGGAAATCAAAAACAGTATTCTGTCCAACTCAGTCTTTTCGATCATAAGAGGATTATACTGATTTCTAATGAAAAAATCCACATCCAGGTTGCGCACTTATGACCAATTCAAGCCAGGAATCTATGGAATGTAAAGGGGCCGGACCGGGATTTGGGCCTGTGGTCGTATCCATAACCCATGAAATTGTCTTCCCGGGAGACGATTTCGACCCCAAATCGTTCTGCGGGAAGACAATATCGGGAATTTTGTTAAAAAATCGTTTTACAGGAAGACGATTTTGGTGTATAATTGTCCTGTCGGAGGACAATATGGAAAAACTGTTCGATGAGTGGACCGAATATGCCCTGGAAAAAGAGTTGAAAAACCGGGATATTTCTTTTAACCTACTGGAGTTGTCCCAGAGGAAGATCATTTTTATTACCGGCATCAGGAGATCGGGAAAAAGCAGCCTCATGATGCTCCTGATGAGAAACTTACCGGAAAAATCCGCTTATATCAATCTTGAAGATGAACGACTACCCAGGGAAACCACGTCTCTCGACGCAATCGTCCGGTGGTTCGGCGACAACGGCTATCTTTTTTTAGACGAAATCACGTCGATCAACGGTTGGGAAGGATGGCTGGCAAGGGTCCATGAGCAGACAAAAGGAAAACTGAAAATAATAGCCTCTTCCTCCATCCGAACCGCGTCCAATATTACCAAACCGTTAAGAGGCAGGGTTATTGAATACGAACTTTTCCCATTGAGTTTCAAGGAATTCCTTTCCTTTAAAAACATTAAAATAAAAAATACCACCGCCGGTGAGGGTATTCTCAAACAGGCGCTTTCGGAATATTTAATATTCGGGGGATATCCTGAAGTCGTGCAGGTCACCAATGAGACGGACAAAACACTCATACTTTTATCTTATTTCAGGGACATTGTTGCCCTCGATATCGCGGAGAAATCAAAATCCAGTTTGTCGTTGATCAATATGGTCACCCGGTACATGATCGATTCCACTCTTTTTTCCGCTTCAAAATGCACGAATTTTTTAAAGTCCATGGGGATGAAGATCGGGAAAGAAAAGATTTTAGACCTGGAACGAACAGCGGAATTAGCTTACCTCTTTTTTTTCGCGCCTATTTTCTCTTTCAATGTAAAGGATAGGTTTCAATACCCCCGGAAGATATACCCGGGAGACACCGGATTCATTCATGCCGTGTCCGGGGAAAAAACAATGGGAAGAATCTATGAAAGCGCCGTATTTCTCAGTTTACGGAGACATTTGAAATTGCAGGAAGAGATCAGTCACTGGAAGGACAGGAGTGGTTACGAGGTGGATTTTGTTATCCGGAAGGGGTTGAGTGTGGAATCCATTATCCAGGTTAGTTTAGGGCGGGAGATAAGAGACCGGGAGTTTCGGGCCGGTATTCGGGCGGCAAAGGAGTTTGGCAAGGATGAGGTTATTCTTATCGGTGATAATGAAGGCAGTGAACAGAGGGAAGGGGTAACATTCAAACTCATCCCCCTTCAGCAGTGGTTGCTGACCCCTGCCGGATGAGAATGCAAATGTCGGTCAATTCACTACCCACCGGGCACCGAATGTCATGATTTATGGGAGTGGATTCACGGGCAAAATCTTCATTTGTTTTAATCTTGATTCTATGTTATAAAAGGGATTCAAACGATATAAAGAGGAGCCGACACCATGGTACAAACAAGAGAACTCGAAACCATCGGCAGCCGCCGACAGGTTATTCTTCTTCACGATAAACTCTTCCCGTTGTATATCGTCAGGGGCGACAGGAATTTTTTGATCGACAGCGGCCCCGCGGTCTGCGGCGATATTTTCCATGAACGCATTACCCATGCGTTAAACACCTTCGGGACTTCACCCGCAGAACGACGTATCCATACCCTCTTGTTGACCCACACCCATTGGGACCATACGGGCGCGTCTTATTATTTACAACAGGAGTACGGTTTCAATATCCTGGCGTCCCGGCAGGCGGTTAAATTATTGGAGAAATCGAAAGTAACGGGGTTCATCGACCGGTTGAACCAGGGGTACAAAGAGATGATGAATGTGGTTTCGGACATACGGTTCGGTCAACTGGAGAACATGGAAATGGTGAAGGAAGGCGATAAAATACCCGTGGACCCGGGGAGTTATTTCGAGGTGATCGAGACGCCCGGGCATACGAAATGTTCCGCGGCGTTTTTGCTGCACCCGGAGAGGATATTGTTTCACGGGGATACGGCCGGGCTCCGGGAGAGGGACAATAGTATCAAACCGTTGTTTCTGTCCAATTACGATGAGTACGAGGGTTCGTTGAAACGGTTGATCGATGTTGAGGCCGAGGTCCTGGCGTTTCCTCATAACCGGTTTATCAAAGGGAAAGAAAAGGTAAAAACATATTTACGGGATTCTTTGGCACGAACGCGGCATGTTAAAGAGGAGATATTGAAAATTTTACAAGGGGAACGGGATACGAAAAAAGTGGCGGAAATTCTTTATGAGCGGGAATTTCCCGAGCCGTCTTTACTGGGATCGAAAGAGTCCTTTATTATAAGCCTCGAAGCAATGGTTAAAGCTGTAAGGTAAAAATAGTTGACAGGGACCTATAATTATATTATATACTAACCATGCATAAATGGGAAAAGAATGTTGCACTGATTGCCTTGTTTATATTCGTCGGCCTTATATTACTGGGTAACGATATATTCAAGAACGATCCCGCGGCTAAGCAATTGGAATTTGTCTTTATATTTTTTGCTTATATCGCCCTTTTTCCATTAATTATCTCTCAACAAAAACCCCGCCTCAACCGGTGGGCCTACCAATACAACCGCCGCGCCCCTCCTTTGAGCTAATCTCCACAATCATTCCATTCACATTTTACTAAATCAAAAGGAGGAAAAATTGAAAAAAGCATTATTAAATAAAACACTGAAACCCTACCGGCAGTTGATAACCGAGATCAACCAACGGCGAACCGGCCTGGAAAAAACACCGGACCAACAACTAAAAAAAATGTCCTCGGACTTAAAACAACAAGCCGTGGAAGGCGCCCCAACCGGTGAATTACTCGCCGGTGCCTTTGCATTGGCCTGTGAAGCCGCACGCCGGGTCCTGCGCCTGCGGCCCTTCGACGTACAAATAGCCGCGGGCATCGCCATGCACCACGGAAACCTCGCCCAGATGGATACCGGCGAAGGCAAAACCCTGGCCGCCGTATTACCCGCTTACCTGGACGCGCTTCCCGGCAGCGGCGTCCATATCCTCACCTTCAACGATTACCTCGCCCGGCGCGACGCCGGGTGGATGGGACCTGTTTACCGGTTCCTGGGCCTCTCCGTGGGGTTCGTACAGGAAGGCATGAGCACCGAAGAGAGACAAAAGGCCTATGCCGCCGATATCACCTACCTCACCGCAAAAGAAGCCGGTTTCGATTTTCTCCGGGACCAGCGCCGACAGCGGAAAGAGGAATTGGTACACCGCCCCTTTCATTTCGCCCTCGTCGATGAAGCCGATTCCATCCTTCTCGATGAGGCCCGGATCCCCCTGGTGATTGCCGGTGAAATGCCGGTCTCCCGCGCCGACCCCTACGCGCTGGCACGCCGGGTGCGCCGCCTGGATAAAAACACCGATTATTATTTCGATGAATACTCCCGCGACGTCAATTACACCGACACGGGACTGGACCGACTGGAAAAAGAACTGGGTTGTGAAAACCTTCACGCCCTGGAAAACATTCAACTGCTTTCCGCCCTGAACCTGGCCTTACAGGCCGAACACCTGCTCCGCCGCGATATCGATTATATCGTCCGGGAAGGCAGCGTCGAACTGGTGGACGAGTTTACCGGGAGAGTGGCAGACAAACGGCGGTGGCCCTACGGCCTCCAGACCGCCATCGAGGCGAAAGAAGGATTGGAAATCCAACCCGAAGGCACTATCCTGGGTTCCATTACCCTTCAACATTACCTGGCCCTCTATCCCAAACTCGCGGGAATGACCGCCACGGCCAAAACATCGGAAGAGGAACTGAATACCTTTTACCAATTGAATGTCGTTGTGATTCCCCCCAACCGTCCCTGTATCCGTATCGATCACCCGGATATCGTATTCGCTTGCAAAGAACCCAAAAAAAAGGCCCTGGTCCGCGAAATCGCACGGGTTCACTCCCCCGGCCGCCCTATCCTGGTCGGAACCGCCAGCGTGGAAGAGTCGGAACAGTTGGCGGAATCGCTTCGGGCGGCCGGGGTGCCGTGCAATGTTCTCAATGCCAAAAACGACGAAGCCGAGGCCGCCATAGTGGCCGAAGCCGGTGCCCCGGGCGCAGTGACCATTTCCACCAACATGGCCGGCCGCGGCACGGATATTCGCCTGGGCGGCAAAAACGGGGAATACCGGGAAACTGTCGTCGCATTGGGCGGTTTATATGTCATCGGCACCAACCGCCACGAGAGCCGCCGTATCGATAATCAACTGAGGGGCCGGGCCGGACGCCAGGGCGATCCGGGTTCATCGCGATTCTATGTCAGCATGGAAGACGACCTCATGGTCCGTTACCGCCTGAAAGAGCTAATCCCCGCAAGACACCTCCGACAGTCTCGGGAAACCCCCATCGATAATCCCGTCATCGGCCGCGAGATCGCCAGGGCGCAGCGGATCGTGGAAGGTCAGAACCTGGAAATCCGGAAAACCCTCCGGCAATACACGTTCATGGTGGAACAGCAGCGCCGGATACTTCAACGGCGGCGCATGGATGTCCTGCTGGACAACGGCCCCCGGTCACTGCTTGCCGCCGGTTCCCCCGAACGGTATAAAAAACTGCTTGCAGCGGTCGGGATGCCCATACTCAAACAGGTGGAAAAAGAGATCACCCTCTTCCATATCGACAGGGGCTGGACCGAACACCTGGCCTATGTCTCCTTTGTCCGTGAAGGGATTCATTTAATGGGTCTCGGGGGCAAGAACCCTTCCTTTGAATTCCAAAAAAAGATCATTAATGCTTTCGATCACCTGGAGCAGGAGATCGACAAACGGATATTGGAAACCTTCGACACCGCCCATATCACCGAAAAGGGCATCGATGCGGAACGGGAAGGATTGACGGGTCCGTCATCCACCTGGACTTACCTGGTCAACGATAATCCCTTTGAAAACCGGCTGTTCGGTGTGCTGGTCGGGAGCAATGCCTTTGCCTTCGGAGCGGCCATGTTCCTGGTAATGAACCTTCCCCTGGCGCTCCCGGGCATCCTGGCCCGGTTAATCCACCGGGTGTGGAAAAAAAAAGAAGTGCCTAAACGTTAGGCACTTCCATTACCTTACCGCGACCCAGGTGCCGCTTACCGATTGGTAGCCTTCGATGGTAATGGTGACATTGCCGCTCATCATCCTGTCCGTATCGAAGGAACCGCGGTACACCTCGACCGTGTAATCGTCATCCTGGTCGTAATATTCCAGTGTGAAATCCACATAACCGTCCGAGGCGGAGTAAGTGCCCAGGGACTGTCCTTCCCATAGGACTTCGCCCCCGCGGTCATCGCCCACAAAGGTATAGGTCTCATCGAAATCATCGCCCAGGAGGGTGATCGTAACGTACCATACCCCGGTGATATCGAACTTATCTTTTTTCTTACAGCCTGTATCGGTTAACAGTCCCGCCAGCACCAGCACGGCGGCGAGCATAAATATCATTTTTTTCATTTCGTCCTCCCAGAAGAAATGTCTTCCTTTATAGTTATATCATACCAGGGGAAAAATATCAAAAAAAATCCAAATGGAAGCATTTCTCAGTTTGATTTTTTCACCACGAAGGACACGAAGAGCACGAAGAGAGGTTTTTTATTGACTATTTTTCAATTATATATTATGATTTATATCTCATGAAGATTTTCTCGATTACCGGTTGGTCCGGGAGCGGAAAAACGACATTGATAACCCGTTTGATAAAACATTTTAAATCGACGAATAAAAGCGTTATCGCCGTCAAACACGCTCCCCACAAGTATTATCTCGAGCCCGAATCGACGGATACGTTTACCTTCCTCGATGCGGGTGCGGAAGAGGTTTGCCTGGCGGCGGGGAAAGAATTGCTCACCATGAGACGCATTACGGAAGAGTCCGATGTGTTCCGCTTCCTGGAGTCTCGATATGCCGGATGCGATATCCTACTCCTGGAAGGACTGCGACGGGACGATATCCCCATGATCGAAGTGTTCGATTCCTCGAAACACGAGGCCCCGAAATTCCCCATTTCCGCGCTGCGTGCCATTGTATCGGACAAGCCCGTGACCCGCGCGATTCCCAATTTCAGTCCCGGTGAAATCGACGAAATAGTAAATTTTATGGAGGTGTTATGATGGATAAAAAAGTATCTTTAAAAGTAAACGGGCGGGACATCCCGCTGAATCCATTCGTAAATACGGTTTTCGCTAAAGTCGTTAACGGATTGGTGGATTCCCTGGACAAGGTCCCCGAAGACAAAAACAAGATCGAGATAATAATCGAATAGGAGGCAAGAAATATTAAAATGAAATACCTGGAAACCCATGACGACAAATGTATCGGGTGTTATACCTGTATGACCGCGTGTTCCAATGTTTTTTTCAAAGAGGAAAATAATGAAAAATCCTGTATCGAAGTATTTCCCGCCGAAGGGACCGATAATTTCAGGTTAAGTGTTTGCAACCAGTGCGGCACCTGTGTGGCGGTGTGTCCGGTGGATGCGCTTTCGGTCAACAAACAGGGAGTGGTGATACTGAACAAAACGCTGTGTTCCGGCTGCTATGTTTGCGTGGATGCCTGTCCCACCGGTAATTTCCATTCTCATGCCGATTTGCAAATGCCTTTCAAGTGTATTGCCTGCGGCGCCTGTGCCAGGGAATGCCCCGCCGTCGCCCTGGAAGTCGCGGTCGCATAAGAAGCGATGTGAGATTCTAATCCACCACGATACAGAATTCATTACCGGCGGCGAATTCTCCAACGATCTTTTTCCCCGAGAGCCGGATAAACCGGTTGATGAATTTCCGTTCCCGCTTCTCGATATTTACATATTTTGTCATAGAGGTCATGGAGCCGGTGATCACCCACACCCGCGCGGGCGTATCCAGGAGTATTTCTACCAAACGGCGTTCTATCCGGTAAACCACGGGTACCAGTTTCAATAAAAATGCGGTATCGAAGACGTCGATCCCGGTAATATCCCTTACTACCCGCCAATTGTCTTTGATGTCCCAATTTACAGCGTGGAGAATGTCGCCCCCCAATACCCTTGAGAATGCATCAACAGCGGAGATCGATGTCCTGTCCTTGTCCAATGCGGTATAATGAGCGACATTTCTCCCTTCGTTCTTAAACGGAAAGAGAAGCGGGTGCATACCGCAGCCCACATCTACAATCGACGTCGGCTGCCCGATATGATGAAAGAGTTCGCTGTAAAAGGACTCCACCGCGGGATACCGTTCTTTGGTGCTGATATGGGACAGGCAGAGTTGAGTCAGGATATCCCGGTATCCTGTTTCCGGGGCCTGGTGAGGAATTTGTTTCAAGGCATCGATCAACGATTCACGGGTTTCCAGGTTTTGTTTGTACTGCCGCAATTCATAATAGATCTTACGCCTGGCGTTGGTGGCAACGTCATCGTAAATGCGACTTTTCAAGACCTTCTTTAATGTGGGTCCGGTCTCAAGCCATTGGAGGAATTTCGGATGTTCCTCCATGATCTCGATAACAATCCGGGCGGCGCCCTCTTGATCGATCTTGTATTTTTTAAGCGCTTTATCGACAATGATGGAGATCAGCTCCATTGCCAGGTCGGTTTCTAAGATGTCGCTGTTTTTCATCGGTTTTCGTTCATCGGCACGCCGGCACACCACAGCACAACACCATAGCATAATATAAGAAAAAAATCAATGGATTTGCCGTAACTGAATTCACCGTCAACTTTTAAAAACGAGTGGGGCTCCCATGCCGGGGGCCCTTCCGTATCTACGTATTCCACTCAATTCGTCCACTCATCCCGATATGAACACAAAAAGTGGACGGATAAGCGTCGGAATCGGTGGTCGGATTACTCTGGCATATGCATGGTTTTTTTTTCTGTGTCTTCCGTGTGTTCGCAATTACGTGGGCATTATCTATTGACAAGTGGCGATTCTTTACGTACACTTATAACCTGGACGAAATAAGGAGAACAGCCGGTGAAACAAATCGAAATTCAGGGTCAAACAGGACGGTCGGTTATTGCGGTCGGCGAATCATTGGGAAATCTTGAAAAATATGTCCACGGCACGAAACCGGTTATTATTACGGACGAAAACCTGGCACACCTCTACCACGACCGGTTTCCCCCGTGGGACACGATCACGATCGGTACGGGCGAACGGATCAAAACCCTGGGTACGATGGAATTTATCTACGAAAAACTGGTGGAGCGGGAAATCGACCGGTCCTGTTTCCTGGTGGGTATCGGCGGGGGGATTGTCTGCGATATCGCAGGTTTCGCGGCTTCGACGTATATGCGCGGAGTGAATTTCGGGTTTGTCTCGACATCGCTGCTGTCACAAGTAGACGCCAGTGTGGGCGGGAAAAACGGGGTTAATTTTCACGGGTATAAGAATATGATCGGGACGTTTAATCAACCGGGATTCGTGATCTGCGATACGGCGATGCTGAAAACTCTGCCGCATAACGAATTGCTCGGCGGTTTCGCGGAGGTGGTTAAACATGCGGCCATCGGGAGCCGGGAGATGTTCGGGTTCCTGGAAAATAATTATGGGAAAGCGTTGGGGATGGATACGGGGATATTCGAGGAGTTGGTCTATGAATCGGTGAAGATCAAGGCGGAGGTGGTAAGGAAAGACGAGAAAGAAAAAGGGGAACGCCGGAAACTGAATTTCGGACATACGCTGGGGCATGCGATCGAGAAAACGATGGGGATTTCTCATGGTGAAGCGGTGAGTATCGGGATGGTGTTTGCGGCGAATCTGTCGGTGAAACGGAAGATGCTCTCGCAAACGGAAGCGGACCGAATCCGGTCGCTGCTGGAGGGGATCGGCTTGCCGGTGAATATATCCTTTGAAAAGGAAAAAATCCTGGATGCGATGAGAAAAGATAAAAAAAGAGAAGGCGCGGGTATCCATTTTGTTTTATTGCGTGCCATTGGGGAAACGGAAATCGAAGAGATAAGCATCGCTGAATTGGAGGGTGCGGTCCATGATATGTATTAGCCTTGCGGATTTATCGTTTGGAACGTGTGTGGAAGCACTAAAAGATATCGATATGGCGGAACTCCGCCTGGATTTACTGGATTTCTCGATTGAGCAAGTACAGGAAATCTTTTCCCTTAACAAAACGTTTTTCGGGGGGTCCAGGGGGGCGGCTTTACAAAAAAGCCCCCCTGGTCGCCGAAGGCATGAATTGATCGCCACTCATCGGCCCACGACGATCAGCGAAGAAGAAAGAAAAGAAATATTGATCACGGCAATCGACGCAGGCGCGGATTACGTGGACATAGAGATCGAAGCGGAAACTTCATTTAAAAAAGCAATCTTAAAGACGTGCGGCGCGAAAGGTTGTAAAGTCATTATCTCTTTTCATAACTATGAGAATACACCTTCAAAAAAAGAATTGGACGGTATTATCGATCGCTGTTTCAACGAAGGCGCAAATATCGCGAAAATCGCCTGCCGGGTAAACAATGAAGCGGACGCGGCACGTATCCTCTCACTGTACGACAGGGAAAGAACGGAAGAACGCGAACTGGTGGCCATCGGCATGGGCGAAATAGGAAAGATCACCCGCCTGGCCGCGCCGCTGCTGGGCGCGCCTTTCACTTTCGCGGCCCTGGCGGAACACAAAAAGACGGCGCCGGGACAATTGGATATGAAGACATTGAAAAGTATTTTGGATACGATAGGGGCCTTCGGCGACCAAAACCCTTTTTGTAAAAAGGGTTCTGGACTCCCAAAAACTTTTAATTAGGAAAAGCTATGGGAGAGGATAGATTACTTGCGGTTACGGGGAATCCGGTGCTTCATAGTAAGAGTCCGGTTATTTTTAATACTATTTTCGAACAACTTAATATTAACGCTGTTTATACGCGGATTGCGGCAAATACACCGGGAGAAGCCATGTTCCTCTTCAATGAACTGAACCTCATCGGCATGAACGTTACGGCCCCATTTAAATACGATATTATGGAATACCTGGACGATATCACACCGGCAGCGGAAAAAATCGGCGGGGTGAATACGATCGTAAAGGAAAACGACCATGTAAAAGGCTACAATACCGATCACCGCGGCGTAACGGATTCTCTTATAAACCGGGGCATCTCGATGGAAAATAAACGCTGCACTGTCCTGGGCGCGGGCGGCGCGGGCCGGGCGGCAATTTACGGATTGATGAGGAAAAACGCAAACGTCACGCTGGTCAACCGCACGCATGACAAGGCGGTGGAAGTGGCTTACGCTTTCGGCTGTAAGGTTGAAAAAATCGATAACCTGGAATCGGTGCTGAAAAATTCGGATATCCTGGTTTCGACGTTGTCCGGTGAAATCGATATAATACCGGGAGAGTGGCTGCCGCGAACATTGACGGTATTCGACGCCAACTATAAAAAATCGCCGCTCTCGGAAAAAGCAATGAAGAAGGGGTGTATCGTAATAAAAGGCGAAGAATGGCTTTTAAATCAAGCTCTCCCCGCTTACCGCCATTTCCTCGGCACCGATCCAATTAAAACAAAAGTTTTTGGGAGTCCGGAACCCTTTTTTCAAAAAGGGTTCTGGTCGCCGAAGGCAAAAAATATTGCTCTTGTCGGTTTCATGGGCTGTGGGAAATCGTTTATCGGCAAGATGTTGGCTCAACGGATGGGTTATACGTTCAAAGACCTGGACGAGGAGATCGAGAAGAGAGCGGGGCGGTCTATCCCGGATATTTTTAAACTGGAGGGTGAGGCGGCGTTCCGGGTGAAGGAAAAATCGTTGTTAAAGGAAGAACTTCCAAAAAACCGCCGTGTTGTTTATGCGTGCGGTGGCGGTGTGGTTTTGGACGAAGAGAACAGGAAAATCTTGAAAGACAATGCGCTTGTTATCTGGCTCTATTCCACCATAGAGACCTCGCTCGGGCGCATCCCGAAGGGTACGCGTCCGCTGTTGGACTGTGACGACCCGGGGGAAGAAGCGCGGAAGATACTGGACCGCCGTTTGGGCGCGTATGCGCGGGCATCGGATTTGGTTGTGGGCAATGAAACCGGCGCGGATGAAGTCGTGGAGAAAATTTATGGAGAAATCGATAAGACCTTCGGAAATTAAAGGGATTGTTCGCGCCCCGGCATCCAAGAGCATGCTCCAGCGGGCAATCGCGGCGGCGCTGCTGTCGGAAGGGACAACCCGGATACTGAACCCCACTTACAGTAACGATGCCCTGGCGGCACTGCGGGTGGTGGAGGCACTGGGCGCGCGGGTCACGGCGGGGAAGGACGTTATTTTAATCAGAGGCGGGATGAAACCGACCGGCGAGGTCCTCGACTGCGGCGAGGCCGGGCTGAGTATCCGTATGTTTTCCCCCATCGCGGCACTGTGGCATGAAGCGTTGACGCTGACCGGGGAGGGGTCGCTGGTCACACGGCCCGTATCCATGATCGAAGAACCGTTGAAACAACTGGGAGCCGTGGTCACCACCACCAACGGCTGCCCGCCGCTCACTGTAAGAGGGCCGCTGCAAGGGGGAGAAGCAGAGGTGGACGGTTCCGTGAGTTCCCAATTATTGACCGGGCTTTTAATGGCGCTGCCGCGGGCGCGCGGGGATTCCCGTTTGAAAGTAAAAGACCTTAAAAGCACGCCTTATATCGATATGACGCTGGACCTCCTCGACCGGTTCGGCGTGGTGGTGGAGCATACCGGCTACGAGACATTTTTTATAAAAGGAAATCAAACCTATTCTTGCGAAGAATACAGTGTCGAAGGCGATTGGAGCGGTGCGGCGTTCCTGTTGACCGCGGGCGCCGTGGGGGGAAGTGTGACCGTGACCGGGTTGGATATTGCGTCTCCGCAGGCGGACCGAAAGATATTGGACGCGCTTCGGGCCGCGGGCGCAGGGGTTAAGCTATCGGGAAATGCGGTGGAAGTAACGAAGACTGAATTGAAAGGTTTTGAATTCGATGCCACTCACTGCCCGGACCTGTTCCCCCCGTTGGTGGTCCTGGCCTGCAATTGTTCCGGTACCACCGTATTGACGGGAGTGGAACGGCTGGTACACAAAGAGAGCAACCGGGCGGCGGTGCTGGAGAAAGAGTTTTCCGCGCTCGGGGCCGTGATTCGGATAAGCGGGAACCGGATGGAAATCGACGGCGTTACATTGAACGGGGGCGTCGTCGATTCCCACAACGACCACCGTATTGCCATGGCGGGTGCGGCCGCGGCGTTGAATGCGAGGGGTGGTGTCACTGTCCGGGGTTATGAATGCACGGCGAAATCCTACCCGGATTTTTTTGATGATCTTTCGCGTATCGGAGGTGATGTTTATGAATAGTTTCGGTAGATTGTTCAGGGTAAGTATATATGGCGAGTCCCACGGTAAAGAGATCGGGGTGCTGATCGACGGGTGCCCGGCGGGGCTTCCCCTGGAAGAGTCGGATTTCGTGACCGACTTGAGCCGCCGGAAGAGCGGCGGCAAAGGCACGACGCCGCGCCTGGAAAGCGATACGCCCGCGATCAAAAGCGGCGTATTCAACGGCAAAACCACGGGGGCGCCGGTGTTGATCGCCTTTGAAAATAAAAATGCCCGGAGCAAGGATTACGAGTCCTTAAAAGATATCCCGCGGCCGGGTCATGCGGATTTTACGGGGATGGCGAAGTACGGCGGTTTTGCCGATCCCCGGGGCGGCGGTCATTTTTCGGGGCGGATTACGCTGGGATTGGTGGCCGCGGGGGTGGCGGCGAAAAAGATCATCGCTCCGGTTACGGTAACGGCCTCCCTGATCGAAGCGGGGGGAGATACGGACATCACGCGCGCGGTGGACAACGCGGTGGAAAAAAACGATTCCATCGGCGGGATTATTCAATGTGAAGTAAATAATGTCCCCGTGGGATTGGGGGAGCCTTTTTTCGATTCCGTGGAATCGATGATCGGTCACATGATGTTCTCGATCCCGGCGATAAAGGGCATCGAGTTCGGGGCGGGCTTTGCGGCGGCGCGGATGACGGGTTCGGAACACAACGACCTGTTGGTGGACAGGAACGGGAAAACGGAGACGAACCATGCGGGGGGGATCAACGGCGGTATTACGAATGGGAACCCGGTTATTTTCCGGGTGGTGGTGAAACCGGCGTCCAGTATTTCTTTGCCGCAGCGTACGGTGAACAAGAAAACGGGGGAGCGTGTGGACCTTGTGATCGAGGGGCGTCATGATACGTGTATCGCGCTCCGGGTGCCGGTGGTGGTGGAGTGCGCGGCGGCGGCGGTGTTGGCGGACCTGATGTTAATGGAACAACGAATCTCGAAAATAAAAAAATAATTCCCACAGAACACACATCTCTCTTCTACGTTTTCAAATTGATGAACAGGTAGATGGAGAAGCCGGAGAAAATGAGGAGGGGGGCGAAGGCGGAGATGAACGGGGGCAGCAGCGCGGTGGAACCCAGTGCGCTGAATATACCGAAAGCGCCCCAGAAAATGATGGATAGGCCGACCGCGAAACCAATCCCGTACAACGTCCCTTTTTTACCCATGGTAAATGAAAAAGGAATGGCGATCAATACCATGACCAGGCTGGCAAAAGGGAACGCATATTTGTTGTAAAATTGGGCCTCGTACCGCGCCGTATCGGCTTTGTTCTTCTCCAGGTATCGAATGTACCCCTTCAATTCCTTTATATTCATATAATCATAGCTCTTGATCTTTCGTTTAAAAAAGTCCCGGCCCTCGGGTATCACGATCTTTTTTTCATCGAATTCCAGGAAATTCCTGGGCGCATTGTCTTCAAAATCCCGTTCAAACCCGTTTTCAAGGACCAGTTCCGTTTCGCTTTCCCACCGGCCGAATTCGGCGGATAACCGTTTTTTAAGAGAAAAATTTTTATTCAAATAGATGACGTTAAACTGCCGGTATTTATTCAGCCTGGCATCGACATGTTCATAAAAATAGAATTCATCGTTATCGCCCACCACCCAGTTTTTATTGTACTCCATCTCAACGGTAGTCTCGCGATTGCGAATAATATCCATGGTTTTTCGCGCATTCAGGTTGGCTTCGGGCGCGATGTTTTCCTGGATATAGAAAAAAACCAGGGAGAGGAGAAAACCGAGAAGGATGGCGGGGAACGCCAACCGGTACAGGCTGATACCGCTCACCTGGACGGCCACGATCTCGTTGTTCTTACTCATCATCGAGAAGGTCAATAAAACCGCGGTCAATATACCGGCGGGGAAAACGAATTTTATGATCTCCGGCGTGTAGTAATAGACATACTTGAGCAAATAAACGAATGCCACGTGGTTCTCGATCACGTTATCCACCAGTTCCATAATGGTGACGATGTAAAAAACAAAGGTAATGGAGAGAAATATCAACAGGAACGTAAAGGTCAGCCGTTTGACCACGTAAAGATCGAGAATTTTTATTAACCGGATCCTGAATTTCCTGATCTTTATAACGAAGAGGACATCCTTGCTTTTTGCGATGGATTCCTGACCATTCAAGGGGAGGCGATTTTTTATCCTGTCCACGAAGGCAAACAATTTCTCCCAGTTGATGGTTTTTTCCATGGAGGAGTAGTAATAAGCGATGATCCCCGCCGCCAACAGGAATATATCCGCGGCCCACATGCCCGCGAAGGGGGATACGACCCCCTTTAGCACCAGGTTTTGAGACGCCGTAATGATGGTGTAATAGACAAAGATGATTCCCAGGGAGATGATAAACCCGCTGACTTTCCCGCCCTTTTTCGTGGAGATTCCCAGGGAGAGCGCGAGGAACCCCATGGCCAGGCAGGCGAAGGGGAGTGCGAATTTGCGGTGAAATTCGATGGCAAAGGAGATGTTTTTGGGTTCCTCTTTCATCTTTTTTATCAATTGAGGGAAGACAAATTGGGTGCTTCGCCGGGTTTGTTTGATCTGGTATTTTTGCCGGGGGACTTTTTCTTTCGTGAGTTCCCAGTGGGTGTTTTCACAGGAATCCCGGGGTTCTCTTTTTTTAAAGGTGTGTACCCATGCATCTTTCAGCAGCATGTACCGTTCGTCTTCCCTGGGGTCCTGCACAAATTTCCCCCGTTTTGCCAGGATAACCGTATCCACGTCGCCCTCTTTTCGCGAGTAGAGGAACACATTGATCCATTCGCCGGTATTATGGTCCAGGTCGTTGAAATAGATAACAAAAGGGTCGAAGTCTTTATTAAACACCCGGGATTTGATATCGGCCACGCTTTTCGACACGGCGATCTCGGTGTTTAACCGGTTTAGCCGGAAATTTGTTTCCGGCGCCACGAACATGATGAGCCAGGTCGAGAGCAGCCAGCCCAGGACGGAAAAGAGCATAATGGGTCTGAGGAGCCGGGCATTGTTTACCCCGAGGGTTTTCAGGGCCACCACCTCGGAATCGGTGCTCATCCGGCTGATTCCCGCCAATACGCCCATAAGGGTGGCCATGGGTATGGTAAATGCCAGGAAATCGGGTAAAAGATAGAGCAGGATTTTGAGAATGGAAGCGGTGGAGGCATCTTTGGCGATCAGGCGTTCGGAGAGGATCAAAACGGTGTTCAGCAAAAGGGTAACGGTATAGATCAGCAGACCTATCCCGAAGGGGGAGGCGATCTCTTTCAGAACATAACGGTCGATGGATTTCAGCATTCGTTTTTACTCAAGGGACTATGATATCACAATATCGCCCTTCTGCCAACAGGAAAACGTGAACCGGACAAAAACGGGGGATTATGATATAATGACACCGGTATGAAAGAACACAGGCAAAATCGGCGTTACGAAAAACGGAGGAAAAATGCGACAACTTAAATCCATGGTTATTGTTTTTTTAATTTTAACGGTGCTTTCAATCCATGTCGGTGCCGCGGGAGGCGAACCGGCCGGCCGGTCCGGGGATACGGTTACGTTTGCCATGTGCCGGCCCCTGGTGAGCCAGATCGAAAACATCGAACAAATGTATGAAAAAGATATTATTACCCTGGAGAACATTCACCTTATCTGCGTCTATCACGAAGACGAAACCACGGATTACGAACCGGCAAAAGCCTATGTGAACGAAAATAAATTGACCTGGGTGACCTTTGCCCCGATAAAAGGGAAAGTCGCCCCGGGCGATCTGTTCAAGGAAAATGAATGGACGGAACAGTTCCGCTCGATCTTCGATCAAACCGCGGGGATCATCTTTACCGGGGGCATGGACATGCCGCCCGCGATCTACGGTGAAGAGACCCTTTTATTAACGGAAATCAAAACCCCCAACCGCCATTATTATGAGATATCCTTCCTTTTCCACCTGATCGGCGGGAGCCGGAACACCGGGTTCGTGCCCTTCCTGGAGACGCGGAAGGATTACCCCGTATTGGGCATCTGCCTGGGGGCGCAGTCCATGAATGTGGCCGCCGGCGGTACCCTTTACCAGGACATTCCCACCCAGGTCTACGGCCTGGAAACCTTTGAACGGGTATTAAAACAGGGGCGGGAAAAGGTTCACAGCTCGCGGTACATCAAAGGGCTTTTTCCCCTGGAAACGGATTTGCCCCCGGCCTTTCACCGGGTAAAATTTGTGAAGGGCGGCATATGTATCGAGGGGATGAAAATGAAACCGGACGATAAACCCTTCGTGTTGACATCGCACCACCAGGCATTGAAAAAGCTGGGTAAAGACCTGGCGGTTTCGGCCACCTCCATGGACGGCAAGATCGTCGAGGCCGTGGAACACCGGAAGTACCCGAACGTGGTGGGCGTCCAGTTTCACCCCGAGTATTTCCCCCTGTACCTGAAGGGGCGGTTTTTCCGGGAAGCGCCCGGGCAGCCGCGGGACTTTAACCTGAGACGTTTTCTAACGGAACACCCGCCCTCGATGCAATTTCACAAAGCCATCTGGCACTGGTTCTCAAAGGCCCTGGAAACCAACGCAGCCGGGATCAATAAGAAAATTAGCCACTAAGTCACAACGATACAAAGGTTTCATCAGGGGCTTTTTATTTTAAAATTTTTTTTGTGAATCTTCGTGTTTTGGTGCCTTAGTGGCAATGTTTTTTAACAACTCCAGCAATTCTTCCCGGACTTTGGGATCGGGTGCAATGCGCAGCGATTCTTTGAAATCGTTAATGGCCGATTCCGTCTTCCCCATGGTCCGGTAGACCCGTGCCCGGGCAACCAATACCCGCGCATCCCCCGGGTCCAGTTCCAGCATTCGAGTAAAGTCCTTTATCGCCAACCCGTATTCCCCCAGGTTCCGGTACGTAAAGCCCCGGTAAAAATAAGCCGTCAAAAAATCCGGTTTGAATTCCAGGGCCTTGCCGTAATCCGCCGCCGCCTCGCGGAACCGCCCCAACCGCCCCCATACATTGGCCCGGTTCAAATACGTTCTAAAATGTTCCGGGTCCGCCCGCAGCACACTGTTGTACTCCGCCAATGCCCGTCCGTATTCCTTCCGTTTGAAATAGATAATACCCCTGTTACTGTGCGCATCGGCACTATTCGGATTCAGTGCCAGGGCGCGGTCCAGGTCCCTCTCCGCCTTCTCCATTTCATTCATCTTCAAATACGTTTCCCCGCGGTTCAGGTAAGCCACCGAAAGCCCCGGATAGTATTCCAACACATTATTCCACAGCGTAAGACTGTCCTTCCAAACCCGGCACCGCTGCCATGTCACCGTTCCCAACGCAAGGGTCACCACTACCAACCCCGCCGCCAAAAGGGTTTTTATTTTTTTCGATCCCCGGAACCGTTCATAATACAGATCGTCGATGTACAGGGCCGCCAGGTAAAAAAGACCGAGCAGCGGGAGGTACATGTAGCGGTCGGCAAAGGGGTGACGGACAAAATGAAACGGGATGGTGGGCATCAGCGTCACCAGGAAAAACAAAATCCCGAAGGTGACTTCGTTCTTCCGAACCCGGTAAAACCGGTACAGGAGAAAACAGACAACGGCAAAAATCCCGATACTTAAGACCAGGAAAAGAGGAGAGGCCAGTTGGGAAATTTCAACCGGGTACCGCGCGGACAGTCCCATGGGCAGAACCGTTTTGAACAGGTAAAAGACAACCGAATAAAATAACAAAAAGATATTGCCCAGGTAATCGATCTTCGCTTCCGGGACCTCAAAAGTTCCCATATCGATGGTTAAAAAAGCAAAAACCAGGAATAAGAATGCCAGGGCAAAAAAGGGCAGCTTGTCCCGGATGCTCGCTTTATCGATTTTCTTTGAAATAAAAAAATCCAGCGCCAGCAGTGCAAAAGGAAGAGAGATCGCCGCTACCTTGGAAAAAAGAGAAAACAAAAAGAATATCAGCGATAGAAAATAAAGGTATTTTTTCCGCCCCTTTCCCTTCCCCATATATTTGTTCTCCAGGTATTTGGCAAAGGCGATAAGCGCCGCCAGGTAAAAAAGTGAAAACAACAGGTCTTTTCGCCCCTGTATCCAGGCCACCGCTTCCACGCGAAACGGGTGAATACCGAAGAGCAGGGAGACGACAAACGCCACCGGCAGTCTCCGCGACAGGAGCATGATAAACCAAAAGACCAGGACACAATTAATAAGGTGTAAGATCAAATTGGTGGTATGAAACACCCGCGGTTTTAACCCGAACAGGACATTCTCCACCGTATACGTCAGCATTACAAAGGGCACATAACCCGCGAATCCCCCGTATGAAGTCGTAAAAAATTTTTTCACCGTTTCCGGGGAGAGGTTCAGTATATCGCGGTTTTCCGTAATAAACGCCGGGTCGTCCCAATTGGTGAAACCGTTCCCGGGCGAAGGGAGAAACGCCAGGAACGCAGCCGCCAGCACCGCGATAACGGCAATTACGCTTTTACGGCGATTCCGTTCCATTTAAGGTCACCGGTCTTTTTTACCGGTAAGGGTCTCGATCTCGCGCTTTAATTCCCGGGAAAGGTAACGGTTTAACGGTATCTTTTCCACCATCTTCAATTGCTTTTCAGCCCAAAAAAGGACCCGTTCAAAGGAGGGAGACATTTTTTTTTCTTTCAGCAGCGTGATCAGCCGGTTTATTTTTTGGGTCGATTCCACATCCGGGGGGCGGTTTAAATAGTTCCCCGGGTTGTTTCCCACGGCCCGGGCCATGGTGTAAAGAAGCTCCTGGCCCAGGCGGTGAACCCGTGAATCCGAGAGCGAGAGTTCCAGGAACTCACCGCTTTTGCCGTAATAGATATCCACCAGTTTGTCGCCGGCCGGGAAAACACGCTTGAGATAGTCCCGGAAACCCCTTAAGGTGGAGAGCATATGGGCTTTTTTCCTGCCGTCTCCATCGGGGTCGTATCGAGCGAAACATTGTTTGTTCTCCTCTTCTTCATCACCGCCGTTACCGGACCCGTCGTATTTACCCGCGATAAAATCTTTATAAACCGAGTATGCCGGTTTCGCCGTGAGGTCGCTTCTCAGGATGCCCCAGGGTTCGATGCCGGGAGCGGGGTCATCCTTGATCTCGTAAAAAAATATTTTTTTCGGATAATCTTTTTCTTTTCGTTTTTGGAGCATCGAGAGGTACCGGTCCCCCTGTTCCGTTTCCGATACCTGGTTCGTGTGCCAGCCGGTTTCCGTGATCCAGAAGGGTTTGAATTCGTGCCCCGTATCCTTGACCACGTCTTTTACCGCGGGAATGAGATTGTCGCCTTGTTCCAGCACGTCGTAGATGCGGGAGACACCTTCGGATTTGTAAATGTGGTGGGATACCACATCGATATATTCACCCGCCAGGGTCAATATATAGGTCATCCAGAAATACCATTCCCGGCCCTGGCTCGTGAGGTGGGACAGTCCGGGTCCGACGATAAACGCCGTGGGGTCTGTTCCCCGGATGCCGTCTCCCGCGGGGATGAATATTTTTTCCACGAAAGCATCTTTTCCCTCGGCAAAAAAATCGTCCAGGTTGGGTTCGTTCCAGATGCACCAGTATTTGATCGAGTTTTTGTACCTTCGGACCGTTTCCTGGACAAAGTATTTCCAGTAGAATTCGTTGTCCGGGGGGTAATTGATACCTTTATTATTATTGGCCCAGCCCGGCGTATAGGCCAGGACCGCTAAAATGGAAAGGTCGTTGGCATCGGCAAAGGCGACCACCCGGTCGATCTCGGTATAGTTAAAATTTCCAACGGTTTGTTCCACCGCGAACCAGTTGATATCGATACGGATCCATTTTATACCCGCGTCTTTGACCTTTTGCAGCACGTCGTTACCCGGGAGGTGGACATTGATGCCGTAGGGGGAGGTAGAGACGTTTGCCGCCAGGGGCCAGCCGGACAGGAGAATCAGGCTCGAGATTCCAAATAAAATTATTTTTCTCAGCATACGAGAATTATAAAATTAATTATTCCTTTTGTCAAAGCCGCGCGGC
>Ga0210082_1000009_pt1 | contig 37808 bp, 25 predicted proteins | sample White_ThreeSqA_D_2_FD_185592 | JGI IMG/M metagenome (GOLD analysis project Ga0210082, IMG submission 185592) | Wetland microbial communities from the San Francisco Bay, California, USA, that impact long-term carbon sequestration -... | ecosystem: Environmental > Aquatic > Marine > Wetlands ... | reverse complement strand
AGGCCCCGGATGGTGGGGGTTTTGAAAAGGGCGGGCATGGGGATACGCACATTGAATGTCTCGTGTATTTTCGACAGCATGAGGGTTGCTTTCAAAGAATGCCCACCCATCTCGAAAAAATTATCGTCGATACCCACAATCTCCACCTCTGTTTGTGCTCCCGCACGCCGTAGAGACGCATGCAATGCGTCTCTACGTGCGTGCAAGCCTAAAACATCGGACCAGATTTGGGTTAATCTTTTTTCCACTGCGGTCCGCGGGGCGATTGATTGCCGTTCCCGGGGCGCCCTCCCCGGTGCCGGGAGCGCGTTCCGGGCGATCTTGCCGTTGGGCGTGAGAGGGATCGCGGCCAGTAATACGAAATATGAAGGGATCATGTATTCCGGCAGTGCCGATGATAAAAATTCTCTTATATCCGCCGGAATGGGGGAACCCGGCTCCAGGGGAACAATGTAGGCACACAAGGTGATATCGCCATCTATCTCAGGGGCGGTAACCACGGCTTCTTTTATCTCGTCGTGTTCCAGCAGCCGGTTTTCGATCTCGCCGGTTTCGATCCGGAACCCCCTTACCTTGACCTGGTGATCGATGCGGCCCAGGAATTGGATGTCTCCGTCCGGCAGCCACCGCGCCAAATCACCGGTTTTATAATAGGTCCTATAGGACCTATAGGTCTTATAAGACCTATCAAACCGCTCTGCGGTTAATTCCGGGCGGTTTAAGTAGCCGGGCACCACGCCGTCGCCCCCGATGCACAATTCGCCGGCCGCGCCCCCGGGGAGCAGGTTGTCGTCTTTATCCAGGATATATATGCCCGTGTTGAGCATGGGTTTTCCGATAGTAAGCCGCGCTCCGGCCCCGGTTAAATCCTTAATAGTCGACCAGACCGTGGTCTCCGTGGGACCGTAAACATTGTAGAGTTTGCCTTTAAATATCTCTTTAACCGATTCGTACAGGTCCGCGGGAAAGGTTTCGCCGCCTACGATCAATTCCGACAGCCCTTTTAAACATTCCCTGCCCTTACGGTCGTGCAGTAGTAATTTTAACCGCGACGGCGTGACCTGCAGCATATCGACCCGCTGCGCCTCGATAAGGCGGCCCAACACGTAGGCGTCGCGCTGGTGTGTCTCATCCGCCGTCACCACAGTCAAACCGTGCGTCAACGGCAGCAGCGTTTCCAATACAAAAATGTCGAAAGAGATCGTCGTCAACGCCAGGATGGTTTTCCCGGGTGAAAAACCGATCTTTTGTACCATACCCGCTATAAAATTGCCGACATTCCGGTGAGAAACAGCCACACCCTTGGGACGGCCCGTGGAACCGGAGGTGTATATGATGTAACAAAGGCTGTTCGAGGTTTGCGTGTGGCTGTCCGGGACCGTGCGAGCCTGGAACAGGCAAGCCTGTTCCCTACATCCTTTGATATCCTGCGCGGTGAGAAGGAATGCCGCGCCGCTGTCGGCCAGCATATGACGGATACGTTCTTCCGGGAAACCGGGATCGATGGGCAGGTAAGCGGCCCCGGTTTTTAGTATGGCCAAAATGAATGCCAACAAATCCACCGACCGCTCCACCATTAACGCCGCGATATCGCCGGGCTTAAGCCCTTTCTCCCTCAGCAGGCGCGCCAGCCCGTCGGCCTTGCGCTTCAGCGCGGCATAGGTCATATAGGTCTTATAAGTCCTATAGGACCCATTAACCGCCGCCGCGTCCGGCGTCCGAAGGACCTGCTCCTCGAATAATTCGTGGATGGTTTTGTTTTTGGGGTACTCTCCCGCCGTATCGTTTAACTCCCGGAGTAACCGGTCCCGTTCCCCGGGGGACAAAAGCTCTATCCGCCCCAGGGGTTGACCCGGGTCCGCGGCCACCGCTTCCAGCAGCGCGACAAAATGAGCGCTGAACCGCGCCGCCGTCTCCCGCCGGAAAAGCCGCGTACAATACTCGATATTAAACAAAAGACCCCCCGGCGTCTCCAATGCATTCAACGAAATATCAAACTTCGATGTGGGAACGTCAAACGGGTAAGCCGTTATCTCCAACCCTTCCAGCACAATGGGCTTCATGTCGATATTCTGCATGATAAAAAGCGTCTCGAAAAGGGGGTTCCGATCCAGGTCCCGCCGGAGGTCCAGGCCCCCCACCAGTTCCTCGAACGGGTAATCCTGGTTTTCGTAAGCCTTAAACGCCGTTTCCATTACTTCCGCCAACAATTGATCGACCGTTTTTTCCCCCGAAGGGAAATTCCGCATGGCCAGGGTGTTGATAAAGACACCCGGTATCTTCTGCACTTCCGCGTGGGAACGCCCCGCGATGGGCGACCCCACCACGATATCCTCCTGACCCGTGTACCGGTATAACAACGCCGTATACGCCGTCAGCAGCACCATGTAAAGCGTCGCATTCCGCTCCCGGGCCAGGTCCTCCAGTTTCCCGATCAATCCACGGTCCACATCGAAATCCAGGTGAGCCCCTTCAAAACTCTGAACCGAAGGCCGGGGAAAATCCGTGGTAAGGTTCAACACCGGCGGCGCTTCGTTAAACACCCCCAGCCAATAACTTTTCTGCTCCTGCAGCGGCCCCGACCTCAGCATCTCCTGCTGCCACACGGCATAATCCTTGTACTGGAGTCTCAACTCCGCCGGCGGTTCACCGCCGTACAGTTGCATCATCTCCTCGATAAATATCCCCGTGGTCACTCCGTCGGAGATGATGTGATGAATATCGAAAATCAACACATGCTCGTCCTCCGCTCTCTGTAAAAGCCCCACCCTCAGCAGCGGTGCCGCGGATAAGTCGAACGGCCGGATAAAATCCTCCATGGCTGTATCGATAAATTCAATCCTGAATTCCACTTCCTTACAAATACGCTGCGCCGGCCGCCCGTCGATGATCTCGAAACCGGTACGAAGCGCCTCGTGACGGGCGATCAACCCTTTAAACGCCCCCTCCAACCGCTCGTTGTCCAACCGGCCCTTTATGTGGAGCGGCTTGGTCTGGTTGTAGCCGATATCATCCGCGCCCGCAAACTCCCGCAGTAAGAACATCCGCATCTGCGAAGACGACAACGGATAATACTCCCTCTCCTCCACCGGCGCGACGGTTTGATAAATACTCTTCCCGGAAACCTCGATTACGGATACCAACTCCCGGACCGTGGGATTTTTAAATATGTCGGATAATTGCAGGTTGACCCCAAACGCTTTGTAGACCTGCGACGTCAGGTTCATGGCATTAAGGGAATTCCCGCCCATATCGAGGAAACCGTCCTCCATGCCGATCTTCTCGATACCCAACACCGCGGTCCAGATACCCGCCATCCGCTTCTCCGCTTCGCTCCGCGGTGCCGCGTAATCCTTCCGCTCCACTTCATCCGGCCGCGGAAGGGCCTTGTAATTGATCTTCCCATTAATGTTCAATGGAAACGTTTCCATTTTTATGTAAAACGACGGCACCATGTAATCCGGCAATTCGGCGCCCAGGTACTCTTTTAATTGGACCCCGGTAACATCCCCCCTGAAATAGGCGCAAAGGATATAATTGCCCGTGGCGGTGCGGCGGTCTACTACCACGGCCTCCAACACCCCGGGAAAATCCCGGACCCGCTTCTCGACCTCGTCCAATTCCACCCGGAACCCCCTGATCTTGATCTGCCGGTCCTCTCGCCCTACGAATTCTACGTCGCCGTCAAGGTTGAACTTGCCCAGATCGCCGGTCTTGTAAACAATGTCGCCGGACTTGTCGTTGAACGGGTTTTGAATGAACCGCTCCGCCGTCAATCCCGGGTCGTCATGGTAGCCGTAACTCCTGAAGGGCGTCCGTATATAGATTTCCCCGACTTCACCGGGACCGCATATGTTTTTCTCTTTATCCAGGATGATAACTTTCGACCCCGGTATGGCTTTACCGATAGGTATGGTCTCCCGCTTCACGTCGTCCGGTTCTATTGCGTAAAAAAGCTTGGCCAACGTCGTCTCTGTCGGACCGTATACATTGACCAACCGGACCCGCCCCCCCAATACGTTATACCAATGCTCCAGGTCCCGCGGCACGATCCGCTCCCCCGCCAATAATACATATTCCAGATCAGGGTAACTCTCGTCCGTCAAATACTCCGAATCGATGATCTTAAATAAACCGGGCGTACAATGGACAAGCTGAACCCGCGATTCCTCCAGCCACCGCTTCATCCGCTTACTGTCCAGGATGGTCTCCCGCCCGTCCGGTACACATATGGTTCCCCCCGCGCAAAGCGGCACGAATATGTCACGCAAAAAGGGATCATGGCACTGCGATGTTAATTGACTGACCCGCGTGCCCACCCCGATATTGAACTCCTTGATCTCCCAGGCTATAAAATGCGTCATACCTTCGTTTTTGCCCAATACCGATTTGGGCTTACCGGTAGTTCCCGAGGTAAAATAAATGTTGATCCTGTCTTCGGGTAAATAATCTAATACCTTTAATGCCTCCGGCGGCTCTCCGAGGGCCAGGGGGAGGCTCCCCCTGGACCCCCGCAAAACGTTTGCCCCGGAGCAAACCGGGCAATTCGGGTCCGGTTCGATGACAATTTCCTCGACAAAACTACCATACGGGTTGAAATGGAAATACCTGTTGTAAGCAGGTTCTCCCATCCCTAATATTATCTTTACCGCCTCGTTCACCACAAAACCCGTACTCATATAAAGGACCGGCGACACCACGGAATTGGAAATAACATCATCGATCTTCTTCCTGTCATGTAAACAATGAAAACACGGCGTATGAGGCGTGTGAAATATACATGCATAGGCATTTATATGGATCATCGAAGAAATCATATGAGGTATCCCCTTCGCAACCGCACACTCGGATAGACACGATTTCGCCTCCAAACTGTCCACATTGTCGAATATGATCTCCGCATCCCCCACCAACTCGAACACATTCTCCCTCGTGATCTTCTCCCGGCGCGCAATCACCCGGAGATTAGCGTTCATCCGCTCCACCGTCATCTTCGCCGATAATGCCTTGTTCATCCCGATACACGTCTCGTCATGTAACGACTGACAATTCAAATCGGACAACTCTACCGTATCGTAATCGCAGATAATAATGGTCCCGAAACCACACAACGCCAACTGCCGGATCAACGGCGAACCCGAACCCCCCGCCCCCGCCACGAAAACAGTGGACGCCTTCAACCGTTCCTGACCCTCGATTCCCCACCCGTCCATTAACAACTGACGGGCATACCGCGTCTTCTCCGCCTCCGAAAGCCTGTACTTATCCTCGTCCGTTCCCAACCCCAAAGACCGGCCCGGCAAATAAAATCCCCCGGCCAATGTGAAAATATCGAGACTATGAGACAAACGTCGGCGAATCGCTTTTAATGCCCTGAGTTTATCCTCCTCCACGAATACGTAAGGCGCCTCCGAAGAACATAACATCGCCTCCGTACGCTTCTCCGGGTAACGGGAATCCAATGGAACAAATACGCACCCCGCCTTTATAATACCCAAAATGACCGTTACCAGAGCGATCTTGTCATCTACCAAAATAGCGATAAACGACCCTTTCTTAATACCCCGACCCGTCAACCAATTGGCGATCTCATTGGAATAACGGTCCAGGTCCGCATAGGTAAGCGCGCTGCTCTTACACTCGATGGCGATCTTATCTCCATGCTTCTCAAAACTTTCAAACAACCGTCCCTGTATCGTCCGGTTAGATATTTTTGCTTTTTCCATATTTAAAATTCGTACTCCAATTCTTCCGCAAAATCGTCCAGGATTTTGCTTTTTTCCATTTCCGAGATCAACCGGATATCCGACAGCTTAACACCCGGGTCCGCCGCGATCCGGTCCAGGATTTTTATATAATTCCCGATAAATGCTTCCATGGTTTCCTGCTTGAAAAGTTTCGTCGAATAATCCAGCGTACACCGCAGCCGCCCCCCTTGCTCTCTTGCATTTATTTTTATATCGAACTTCACCGCCGAAGATTCCATCTTAAAAGGAGTTAACCGTAAATCCCGCAGCTCGATCTCGGGAATATCCGTGTTCACGAAATTCAACATCGTATCGAATACCGGGTTCCGGCTGTAATCCCGCTCGAGTCCCAATCGCTCCACCAACTCCTCGAACTGGTAATCCTGGTTGTCATACGCATCCAACGCATTCTTACCCACTCGCCGAAGAAAATCCGCGAAAACCATGTCGCCCCGAAGTTCGTTCTTCATCGCAAGGGTGTTTAAAAATACACCGATAATGCTCTCCAGGTCCGGGTGCGAACGCCCCGCAATCGCCGTCCCCACAACCACCGTCTCACTGCCCGTATACTTGTAGAGCAAAACATTGTAAGCCGCCAACAACACCATGAACAACGTTACTTCATTCTCTTCCGCCAACTTTTTTAATCTTGCCGTGGTATCCCCCGGTACTTCAAAATCCAACCAACACCCCTCCACACTCTTCTTCGACGGCCGGGGAAAATCCAACGGCAAATCCAACGACGGGATATCACCACCCAATCGCTCCAACCAATATCCCTCCTGCCGCGCCAACTCACCGGACTGAACCAATCCCTGCTGCCAAACCGCGTAATCCCTGTATTGAATTGCCAGGGGGGGTATGTCTTCCCCGTCGTAAAGCCGGGTAAACTCCCTCACCAGTATTCCCAGGGACACACCGTCCCCCGTAATATGGTGCATGTCCACCATCAACAAATGTCTCTTTTCCGCCAGTTTTACAAGCCCTACCCGCAGCGGCGGCACCCGGGAAAGGTCGAAAGGACGGACAAATCCATCCGAAAATTTCTCCCGGATAACGCCCGGCGACGCACCGCCAACCCCATCCATACCAGATGTTTCCTCGTATTCGATGGTAAAAGGGACTTCTTCGGCGGGCACCACTTCCTGCACAGCTTCGCCGTCTACCACGGTGAACCGGGTCCGCAGCCCTTCCTGCCGACCGATCAGGGCGCGAAATACCCTCTCGAATTTCTCCCTGTCGATCTCGCCTTCCACCATCAGCGCGGTGGGCATATTATAATTCGTGCCCTCTTTATCCAATTGGTTAAGAATATACATCCGCTTCTGCGATGAAGACATGGGATAATACGGCCGCTCCCCCGCGGGCTTGATACCGGTGAACGTATCCCTTACCGCACCCCCGATGAATTGGGCCATGCCCCGGATGGTCGGCCGGTTGAAGATTTCACCCAGGCTCATCTTTACGTTAAACACCTTGTGTATCCGTGTGATCAGGATAGTGGCCTTCAACGAATGCCCGCCCAATTGGAAAAAATTATCATCGATGCCCACGGCCCCCCCCTGCAAACCCAAAACGTCAGCCCAGATTTGGGCCAATTTTTCTTCCACGGCATTTCGCGGAGCGACGTAGGCGCTGGATTCAGCGGCGATCTCAATGGATTGCAGTGTATCGCGGTCGACTTTCCCGTTGGGCGTCAGCGGAATTTCATCCAATTGTATAAAATACGAGGGAATCATATAATCCGGCAGAGTTTGGGAAAGCGTATCCCGCAATTCTCCCGTATCGGTTTCCGATACCACGTAAGCACATAAAAACTTCTCTCCTTTCTCATCCGTCCGGTCCACCACCGCCGCCGCTTTTATATAGTCCATATCCATCAACCGGCTCTCGATCTCCCCCGGCTCCACACGAAAACCCCGTATCTTTACCTGCTTGTCCACCCGCCCCAAAAACTCGATATTACCCCCCGGCAGCCAACGCGCAAGGTCGCCGGTTTTATAAAAAACATAGGTCCTATAGGACTTATAGGTCTTATAAGACCTATAAAACCGCTCCGCGGTTAGAACGGGTCTGTCGAGGTAGCCGCGGCCCACCTGGATACCGCCGATATACAACTCACCCGGCACACCTACCGGCAGCAGTTTTTGTTCTTTGTCAAGAATAAAAATACGCGTATTCAGTATCGGTTTACCGATGGACGGGAGTTCCGGTATCTCTTCTCCCGGCGAGAGTGTCAACGTCGTCACAACGTGGGTCTCCGCCGGTCCGTAATGGTTATGTAAATACACCTGATTCTCCCGCAAATATTGCCGGAACCGGTTATTTATCACCACCTGCTCCCCCGCCGTCTGGATATGTCTCACGCAGGGGGGAATCAATCGGACATAACTCTCCTCGTTAAATATCATCCGTAAATAAGACATCGGCAGGAACAACGTCACAACCCCATTCCTTTCCACCACCTCGAACAGCGCCGGTATATCCGCCCGCGTCTCCTCCGGGATCATTACCAATGTTCCCCCCGAAAGAAGCGCGCAGGCAATTTCGTGAAACGACGCATCGAACCCGATAGTATGGAATTGCAAGACCTTACTGAAATCCAGGTTGGTGTGAACAAGATCGAAATGGATCAAATTAACCATGTTTTTATGTTCCAGCATGACCCCCTTGGGCCTGCCCGTGGAACCGGACGTATATATCAGGTAAAAAAGGTCCGACGCACTGTTGACTTCCGGGGGATTGGCCGCGTCGCCGCGGTAGAGGTCTCGCGAGGTCACGTCTATGACCTCGACACCCGCCGGGAGATTATCCACCCTGTCGGTCAATACCAACCGGACGCCGCTGTCGGTGAGCATGTATTTTTTCCTCTCCTCCGGGTAATTGATATCGATGGGCATCGGGGCGCCGCCCGCTTTTAATATTGCCAAAATGGCGATCATCATCTCCAATGACCGATCAACCAAAAGCCCCACAACCATATCCGGGCCCACACCTTTTTCTTTTAGCAGGTATGCCGATTGGTTGGATTTACGGTTTAGATCCGAATAGGTCATATTGGTCATATAAGTCTTATAGGACATATTAACCGCCGCGGCGTCCGGTGTCTTTGCCACCTGCTCCTCGAATAACCCGTGAATCGTCTTGCCCTCCGGGTACGCGCCGCCGGTGTCGTTAAAATCGGTCAGGAGCCGCTTTTTCTCCTCTTCCGAAAGTATCTCGATATCCGCAAGGGGGGTGTCCAACACAGCCGTTACGTGTCCCGCCAGGTATTTGTAATGGCGGACAATACCGTCGATTGTGGAAACATCGTAATGCGCGGAATTATACTCCAACACCCCCTCGATTGCCCGTTCCGTTCGGCGAAACGTAAAAACCATGCCTGTGCCGATATCACGGAGATAATTCCGCTCATGGATATTCTCCAGCAGGACCGCGATGTCGAACAGGGGGAAACTCCCGCTTTTGCTCTCTTTCAAGCCCAACTTGTGCAGCAGGGCCTCGATTGGATAATTCTGGTGCTCCGCCGCCTCGACAACCGTCCGGCGAACCTCCATCAGCAGTTCCTTGAACGTTTTACCCGGCTCGAAAACCGTCCGCAGCGCCAGGACAGTGTTGATAAAATCGCCCTCCATATCTTGTTTCACGATCGGCGAACCCACGATGATGTCGTTACTGCCCGTATACCTGTAAAGCAAAACCGCCAATTGAGAAACAAGAATCATAAATAACCGGTGATCCGAGTTGTTACTTAACCGCATCAATCCGGCAAAATCATCTCCATCCATCCGAAAAGAAACCGGTTCCAACGAGTCAGGCGAGCCGCTTTTGGAAAAATCGTACGGGAACACACTCTCCGACCATTCACCGGACAACTTTTCCAACCAATAATCACGCTCTTTTATATTTTGTCCCGCGGCCTTTGTCCTCTTTTGCGATATTTTGCTGCTTTCCATTCTTGCCTCCGGCGGCCATTTGTTTAATTAAAATCCGAAATCTCCATTATCGATCACGGTCTTCCGTGCCGGTACCCATTCCTTTATGTGCTTGTTTTCATCGATGTACTTGCCATGGCCAAACGATACCATGGGCGGGACCGCATTCTTGTGTAACTCCCCCCACCGCAAATCCGCTTCATGAAAATCACGCAGCGAATACGGGTTCGGGATACCCAGCTTCTTACAATGCTCCGTAAACCGCCACATCCGCCGGTATATCTCCTCCCGCCGGGGCTCGCAGTCCACCACCCATGTCTGCATCACCAACATGTCTTTCATACCCTCCGGGTAAAGCAAAACACTCCTGTCCTTCCACTGCGAATCCCCGTCCTGGGCATCGCGGAAATACCAGAACGGCGAACAATCCGCCTCGAAAATATCATCCGCCATCTCCTCCAAAAAATCCAACGTCTCCCGGAAATCCGGTTCCGTCTCGCCCGGGAACCCCACAACCCAATACGTCGTCGTCTTTATACCCGCGTGGGCAAGCCCCGAAACCGCCGCTTTCATCCGCTCCACCGTCGTGTTTTTATTCATCAGGTCCAACACACGCCGGGAACCGCTCTCCATGCCCAGGCGGGCCCGGTAAAAACCGCCCCGCCGCCATAACAACGTGTTCCCCGTATCGCCCGCCGGTCCATCCGCCCGCAAATACCCGTCCCAATAAAGAGAAACATCTTCATCCGTCAACCGGCGCGAAAGTTCCGTTACCACGGGATTCAACAAAGAATCGCTCATCAAAAACAACTGGGTCCCGTGCGCCCGGTACAACGCCGTTAACTCCTCCGCCACCCGGTCCGCACTCTTCTTACGAAACGTACCCCAATGCACGGTCTCGGCACAAAACTTACACTGGAACGGACAACTGCGCGATGTGTAAGCGGTAAGATAAGGGTAATGAACCAATTCGAAATCGGAAAAATCCGGGATCGGTGCCTCGGCTAAATCCAGGGTCTTATGACCGATATCTCCCAGTGTGACCACCCGCTGCAGCCGCCCCGTCCGCTCCTCCAGGTAGTGCAAAAACAGGTGCTCCCCTTCCCCGACCAGCATGTGATCGATGTAAGGCGCTTTTTCCAACAAAAACGTCATGTTCGGGGTCCCGGGCGCCAGGTCGCTTGCAAAAATTCCACCGCCCATTATTGTCCGAATCCCGGGATACGTCGCCTTTGCCAATCGAAACGCGAAAAGAGACGCCGGGAGCGTGTCGCTGTATACGGATATGCCCAGAACCCCCGGCGTTTCGGCGGCCAGTAGATCGAGTACATAGACCTTCAACCGCTCATAAAATTCAATTACCAGCCGATCAAGCGCCGATACGCGGTCTGAGTCGATGGAAATAAAGAAAACCGAATGAACCAGGAGTTTTATCAATTCGATATAGTCATCTTCTTTCTCCTGCTCGTGGTGAAGGTGGGCCATCATATGATTTCGCAGGATATCGAAACCGATTTTGTAAAAATTACCCCGCTTTTCGGGGGGAACATAGGTCTTCAACGTATCGAAATAACGGTGGTATATTTCTTTTAGATTATCTTCGATATTGGCATCCGCTGTTTTCACCCGGTACCCGTGCTCCCGGAGGAAACCCTTAAGACAGGAAATCCCGGACGGCGGTATCTGCGGGTCCCAAAAAGGCAACAAAAGCAACAATATCTTTTCTCCTTTCATTTATATATCCCCGTTCCTAATTTATAAAAAGTTTTGACAGACTATCAGGATTTGAGATGCTGTTTGCAGGGTAGGAAATCTCCCGGGCCGTGCAAGAAGGGTCCGGCAGCCTGCCGGTTAGAAACCGAAATCGCCCCGGTCTTCCAGGAGGCTTCGGGGCACTGCAGCCAGTAGATCGTGCGAAATGACGATATCTCCCAGCTTGATCCCCGGGTCTTTGAGCACTGCCGAAAGGACCTCTTTAAAATTCCCACTCATCGACTCGATAGTCTCCCTCTTGAATAACGATGTCCTGTAATTAATGGAAAACGTCATCTTCCCCCCGAATTCCGTACTCGTCAATATGATATCGAACATCGCTTTTGTCTTCTCTACGTTATACGGCGTCAGTTTCAATTCCCCCGACGGGGTTATATATCCCAACCCGGTGTCCGGGTCTTCCCATACAAACAACACGTCGAACAACGGATTACGGGCCGGGTCCCGGGTTACCGATAATGTATCCACCAACTCTTCGTAAGGGTAATCACGATTGTCCAGGGCCGTCAATGTCTTCTCTTTGACCTCCTTTAAGAAATCCCTGAACCTCTTACCTGCCGTGGGGCGGTTCCTGAGTGCCAACATGTTGACGAAAAGTCCCATAACCTTTTCCAGGTCCGCATGCCCGCGTCCCGCCACCGGCGTCCCCACCACCACATCCTCCCGGTCGCAAATTTTATTCAGCAGTACATAAACTATCGCCAGGAGTACCGTGAAGAGTGTGACATCCTCTTCCGATGCCGTCTTTTTCAATAACGCCTCCGTTTCCCCATCCAACTCGAAAACCACCACGGCACCGTCATACTCCAGGATGGGCGGCCGGGTATAGTCCAGGGGGAGGTCCAACCGCGGGACCTCTCCCTCGAACTCTTTCAACCAATACGCCGCCTGGCGGCCCATGGCCTCCCGCCCCCCCGGACTCTCGTCGAACTCCCGCCGCCACAGGACAAAATCCTTATACTGGATACGCAGCGGCGGCAGCTCCTCGCCCCGGTACAATGCCGCGAACTCCTTGACAAATACACCCATGGAAACACCGTCGGCAATAATATGATGGATATCCGTTACTAATATAAAATCTTCTTCGCCTGTTTTTAGCAGCCCGGCCCGCAGCAAAGGGGGGCGGGATAAATCAAAGGGACGGATAAAGTGAGAAATAAGGGGTAAGAATTGGCGGTAAGGGGTAAGAGGAAACGCCTCGAGTGCGAAATCGACGGTTTCATGTATCTTTTGAACGGGGGTTTCATCGATCACATGAAAGGAGGTTCTGAAACTTTCATGCCTGGCGATCAATTCCCTGAACGTCTCCTCCAGTTTCCCCGGGGAAAACCCGCCTTCCAACCGCACCACGTTCTGCACATTGTAGACCACGCTTTCCAACTCCATATACCCGGTAATATACAACCGTTTTTGAGCGCCGGATAACGGGTAATATTCCCTTTCTTCCACTTTTTCGATTGCCGAGTACATCTCTTTTTCGGTTTTTTTTACGTACCCGGCTAACCCCTTGACGGTGGGGTGTTCAAATAGAATGTCCATGGGGATTTTCACATCCATTTTTTTGTGGATTTTTGAAATCAGACGGGTGGCTTTTAAGGAGTGGCCGCCAAGGCTGAAGAAATCGTGACCCGTGCCGATATGGGTCGGTTCCATTTCCAATACTTCCGCCCATATCTCGACCAATTTTCGTTCGACATCGTCTTTGGGGGCGGTATAGTTTTCAGTCATGGTTGTTTCGGGTCCGGGCAGGGCTTTCCTGTCGATTTTTCCAATGGAGGTCAACGGGATTCTTTCCATTGTGATAAAATATGAAGGGACCATATAACGCGGTAGGTGCGCGTTTAAATATTCTTTTAGTTCCGCTTCAAAGGCGGGGATGTTTGTAGGGACCGTTGAGGGGACGATATAGGCGCAGAGACAGCTTTCTCGGGCCAGGACCACGGCTTCGTTTACCTCCGGGTGCTTCGACAACCGGTTTTCAATCTCTCCCGTCTCTATCCTGAACCCCCTTATTTTTACCTGGTGGTCGATGCGGCCCAGGAATTCGATGTGACCCCCCGGGAGCCAACGGGCCAGGTCGCCGGTGCGGTAAAAAACATAGGTCCGATAGGACTTATAGGTCTTATAAGACCTATAAAACCGCTCCGCGGTTAACTCCGGGCGATTCAGGTAGCCCCGGGCCACGCCCTCACCGCCGATGCATAATTCGCCGGGGACGCCCACCGGCTGCAAACGGTTATCCCTGTCCACGATAAAAATACTTGTATTCCAGGCCGGTTTGCCGATGGTTATCTCTTTCTTTTTTTGTTGGTGCCGGCATAGGGTTGACATCACGGCGGCTTCGGTTACGCCATACTCATGGGAGATTTCGATAAAACCGCTTTTTTGTTTTGTCATCTCCATTAGCTCCGGAAAGACCCTGTCACCGGCCAGGGTGATGACCTTGAGATGCTTGGTCTCTTCTTTTTCCAGGGCTTCTAAAATTGCGCGGTACAATGCGGGCACGCATATAAAATGAGTGACCTTATGCTTTATGATCACATCGATTATCCCGGCAATATCTCCCATATGCCCTTTATCTAGCAGGGTAACGCTTGCACCGGAAATAACCGGGGTAAAAAAACTGGTCACAAACCCGTCGAAAGTATACGAAAATAATTGCAAGGAGCAGTCGTCCAATCCCATTTTATATTCTTCTTTCCGGCACAGGAGGGTGTTTACGACACTTCGATGTTCCAATAACACTCCTTTCGGTTTTCCCGTTGTGCCGGATGTGTAGATGATGTAGCATGCTTGAGTGAGATGAGTAAGATGAGCAAGATGAGTGGGTTGAGTAAGTTGAGTGATTCGAGTAGGATGAGCGGTAACCAGGACGTTGGCATTGCTGTCTTTCAACATGTATTGTTTCCGCTCTTCGGGGTAAGCGGGATCGATTGGCAAATAGGCGCCGCCGGCTTTTAATATTCCCAATATACCGACGATCATTTCTATGGAAGGGTCCGTCATGATACCCGCGATACCGCCCGGTTGAAGACCTCTCTCTTTTAATAGACCGGCCAGTCGATCGGCCTCCCGGTTTAGCCCGGCATAGGTCATATAGGTCTTATAAGTCCTATGGGTCCCATTAACCGCGGCGGCGTCCGGTGTCCGGCGGACCTGCTCCTCGAATAATTGGTGGATGGTTTTGTCTTTGGGATAATCGGAGCCGGTTTTATTGAACTCATATAATATCTTATTTTTTTCTTCCGACGTGATGATATCGATTTCGGAAATTTTTCCGCGGGGTTCGGCTGTAATGAACCGGATAATATTCTCGAAATGACGGGACATGTTATGGATGCCCCGGTTATCGAACACCCCTTCATTATAAATAAACGAAATGGTTATCTCTTCAAACAAGGTTATTCCAACGGTCAGGTCATAATGGGTGCTTTCAATCATGGTAAACGATTCGACGGACAGTTTACCTTTTTTCCCCGTTAATCGTTTGTCCAGGGGATAATTCTCGATGACCAGGATGGAATCGAAAAGCGCTTCGTTTATATCGACCAGTGAAACCGTCTCGAACTCAGCCCTCTGCTTTAATACGTTATCTATTTTATACAGCAGGTCTTCCGCTTCCTCCCCGGGGCTGCATTGGACCCTTAACGGCAAGGTATTTATTAATAACCCCACCATCTCTTCGATTCCCGGTATACCCGGTGGTCTCCCGGACACCGTGGTACCGAAAACCACGTCGCCCGTGTTATTGTATTTTTGTAATAATATGCCCCAGGCACAGTAAAATAAAGATGCGAGGGTTGTTTTTCTTGTTCCGACGAAACCTTCCAATTCCCCTTTGCTTTCCATGGACAACGAAATATCGATTTTTTTTACGCCCGTGGGGTCTTTTTCTTTTCCCGTCTCTTTAATAGAAAGCCCGGTGTGAGTATCGAAACCGTTTAAATAGTTCTTCCAAAATGCTTCCTGCTTAGCGGTATCCCGGTTTTGAATCGACTTGATAAATTCTTTGAATTTGGTCCTGGAAGGTTTTACCGGTTCTTTGAAATCGGCAAAAGCCTCGTAAGAATCGAAAAAATCCTTTAGAATGATTCCACTGCTCCACCCGTCATACAATATATGGTGATTACTGATTATTAGTTGATACCGGTTCTTCTCCAGCTTACATAAAACGACTCGAAAGGGGACTTCCCGCCGTAGGTCGAAGCCCTTTTTCCTTTCCCGGGCTTTTATTTCTTCCACCGATTTTCGCGCTTCTTTGCCGCTTTTACCGGGAAATTCATGGAATTCCGGGTGAAGGCAAAACCCGTTTAAAATAATCTGTATGGGTTTATCGACCGTTTCCCAGCGGAAAACGGCCCGAAGCATCTCGTTGATTTGAATGGTAAAATTCCATGCTTTTTCAAATAAGGAAAGGTCGATCTCCCCGGACACGTCCAGGCACAATTGTTCGGAATAGTGGATGCTTCCGGGACTTTCCAGGTAATGAAAAAGCATTCCTTCCTGCATTGGCGTTAACGGAAGGATATCTTGGATATTTTTCCTGTCTATTTTTTTCATCGAACCGGTAATGGCGGGAATTGGAGATAAGCTTCCGCCTATGGGTTTAGCCGTTCCAAACTGAGAGTTCGCTAAAGTAATATTCCCGGGACCGGGGAGTTTTCCTTCTAAATAATAATCAAAGAATATAATAGTTTATCATATTGTTGCGATTTTTAATATACTCAAAATTGTTGCATCCCTGAAAAGCATGATGTGGACGTGCTTGGATGCTGTATATAAAAACTTTGATTTTCTCGCGGCAGGGCAAAATGGCTGAAAACGGTTTTTATATCAGGTAAATAACAATTTTTCCCGTGCTTGCGTAATGCGGTGGAAGACGCAACAATTTTTGTTATTGATTCAAACTGAACCGAACCGGTGTAGGAACTGAATGTGGATAGTTAAAAATAGAAAAAGTACAGCAGGGAGATGGCCAGGATACCGATGAGTATTTGAAGGGGAATACCGAATTTGAGATAGTCGTTGAATTTATACCCGCCGGGTCCGTAAACCATCAAATTGGTCTGGTAACTAATAGGCGAAGCAAAACTGGCGGCGGCGGCAATGGCCACGGCCAGGGCAAAGGGTCGTGCATCCGCCCCGATGGCGGCGGCGGAAGACATGGCTATGGGGAAAAACAATGCGGCGGTGGCATTGCTGGAGATGATGGCATTATATAGACTGGTGAGGAAATACACCCCGCAAAGGACGCCGAGGGTCCCGAACTCTTTGCCCAACCGAACGATCCATTCGGCGAGGAAGGCGGCCACGCCGGAATTCTTTATGGCGACGGCAATACCGAAAGCCGCTCCGATCACGACCAATACCCTCATATCGATCATCTCTTCCGCATCGTTCCGGGAAACGCTTTTGGTAACGATAAGAATAATGGCCGCAAGCCCGGCCGCGGCGATGAGGGGAAGAATTTTCAACACGGTCAACGCCACCATTCCGATGAGCACCAGTCCGGCGGTCCATTTTTGCCGGAGGGGCCTGGAATCGACTTTTAACGGGTTGGATACGAGGTAAAAATCCCTGGAATGATACCACTTACTGAAAAAATCCGACGGCGCCAACACCAGCAGCGTGTCCCCGGCATGAAGGACAATATCGCCGATCTTTTGCCGGATACGTTCTCCACTGCGGTGGATGGCAATAATGACCCCGTTGTATCGCCCCCGAAAATTGCTTTCCCTGACATTTTTCCCTACCAGGGGTGAGCTTGGAGAGACCACGACTTCATAGGTTTTGACCTTGTTGGAATCGAAGTGTTTTAAATCGAAGGTGGAGTCTTTGATCAATTGGAGGCCGGGCATTTTTTGCAAATCCATGATGGTCTCGGGAATGCCGGTAAAAAACAAGCGATCATGGATACGAATGACTTCATCCGGTTTGGCCGGTGCGATAATGCGTTTGTCCCGTTCGACCTGGAACAAAAACAAGCCTTTAAGGTGTCTGAGACCGGCGAGCTCGATGGTTTTTCCCAGGCCGCTGTAGGCTTCGGTGACTTTAAGTTCGATGACGAACTCCCGGGTTTTTTCTCCCAGTTCCACGATGGCTTCTTTCCGGTTGGGCAGCCACCGGCTGCCCACCAATCCGATGTAAGCCGCCCCCAACAGTGCGGCGGGTACGCCGATTTTGGATATTTCGAAAAAAGAGAAGCCCCGGTAGCCGTTTTCAATGAGTAAACCGTGTACGATAAGGTTGGTGCTGGTGCCGATGAGGGTACACATACCGCCGAGTATGGCGGCATAGGATAGGGGGATAAGGAATTTGGACGAGGCGAGGTTGTTTTTCCTGGCCCAGGCGCGGACGCTGGGGATAAGCATGGCGACGATGGGGGTGTTGTTCATGAAAGCGGAAAAAAGGGTTACGGGGAAGATGAGGCGGAACATTTTCCGGATCAGGCTGGATGTATGGTTCCCGTAGATCACGTCGTTTAGTTGGTGAAGCAACCCGGTACTTTTGATGGAACCGGCAACGATAAAGAGGATGGCGATGGAGAGTACACCGACGTTGGAGAAGCCGCTGAAGGCTTCTTGCGGGGTGATCACTTTCCCGATGATCAGGAGGATGAGGACGGCGGTTACGGTGATCTCGATATCGATCCACTCTTTGATCAGTACGATGGTCATTGCGATCAGCAGTATCGATGTGAACCAGAATTCAAAATTCATAAAGAGTTTCTCCTTTTTTATTTAAGGAACTATTTTACCACAAAGAACACATTATGAGGAGAAAAAAAGGGGGCAAAAAGGGTGCCGGGCCGGAAAGTCGGTCTTTTTTTGACGGGATAATAATTATTATTATTTCTTACCCCTTACTCCTTATCATCTTTTTTCTTTCCTTTGATAATGCCACTTAGTACGAGCACCACTCCCATGGCCATCATGAGGATAGCGACAATCAGGGTGTTACCGAGTATAGCGCCGTAAAACGAGGCCGACAGGATAAGCAAAATGAAGGTGGGGATCAGGAATTCCGACTTTTGTGTGAGGAAATAAAGGGCCAAAAACCCCAGGCCCGGACCGATAAGAAAATTCGGCCAGGTATTGGCGGCATAACCCCAGGATGTGAAATTCAACCAGAGAAAATACCCGCAATAAAACGTCAGGATGATAACCGGCAAGATGACCGCGGGTAATTTATCCCTGTACTGCATCCCCACCGCCAGCAGTACGGCCACTGGAATCAGCATGAACAGGGGCCATAATTTCGCGACACTCAAGTAAGTGACGAAATTGGCAGCCAGGAACAGTATTCCGGTCCCAAGTAAGACGATACCTAAAATTAGCATACCCACATTTAACGCTTGTTCTTTTTTTTCAACCATTTCGAACCTCCGTTTTCTGTTCTATCGATTTTTTATTAATATGTTTTAAACGCACGGGTGAAATAAAAGTTCCAATCAATGATCGAAATGATCGTAACCGTCGGTTTTGGTTTCGATTGATTTTCCCCGGTCTTTAACGATAAGCTCTCCTTCGTTGGTCGTGATCTCACCGATGATAAAATAATCGATGTGCTCTCTCCTTAACGCCTTTTCTTTTTCCGGCGAAAGTGTAAAAAGCAGTACATAATCCTCTCCCCCGGCCAGGACCGTTTCATATTCATCCAGTTGAAGCCGGGCGCAGGTTTCTTTTATCTCCCGGGTAACGGGGATGTTTTCATACCGAATCGCCGCCCCCACGCCGGAGGCGGCCAGTACCCGCTTCAAATCGATGAGTATACCGTCGGAGACATCGATCATGGCATTCACGTAACGGGAAAGGATGAGTCCTTTTTCTATTTCCGGTTGGACGGTCTTGTGTTTTTGCACCATGGGTCCGGTCCGGATTCCCTTTTGCAGCAGTTTTAAACCGATGGCCGATTCGCCGGTCACCCCGGTGATACCGATCAAATCCCCGGCACGGGCACCCTTCCGGTAAATAGGGTTTTTCGCTTTCCCAACCATGGTTATGGAGATATACAAATGACCGGCGGAAGAGAAATCGCCGCCGGCCAACTCCACCCGCCACTGCTTGCACGCCTTTTCCAGGCCACTGAAAAACGCGCGGTTGGCATCCTCTCCCAATCGCCGGGGGAACCCCAACCCCAGGTAAAAATATAAAGGTTCCCCACCCATGGCCGCGATATCGCTGAGATTCACGGCCACGGATTTTAACGCGGCTTCCTCGAGGGTATAATAATCCAGGCTGAAATGGACATTCTCGATGAAGAGGTCCTTGGTGATCAATTGGTACCGGTCACCGCTCTTCACCACGGAGGTATCGTCCCCGATACCGGTACCGTGACTGAAGGGAAACCGCTCTTCCAGGAACCGGACAAATCGGGCTTCATCCATTCTTGGGACTACCGCTCTTGCCGTTACCGTTAAATATCTTTTTGGTCAGGGCTAAATTCACAACTTCGGTAATGGTTTTCACGAAAACAATATCGATACCCACCAGGTAATTTTCCTTTATGTCCGACATGTCTTTCTTGTTTTTTTCAGGGAGAATGATCTTTGTAATACCCGCCCGCTTGGCGGCCAGCACTTTTTCCTTGATACCGCCCACGGGGAGCACTTTTCCTCTCAGGGTAATTTCACCGGTCATGGCGATCTCCCGGTTAACGGGAACATCGGTAAAAGCGGAACACAATGCGGTGGTCAGCGATACGCCTGCGGAAGGACCGTCTTTGGGAATACCGCCCTCGGGAATGTGGATATGGATATCGTTTTTATCGAATTTCTCCTGTTTTAAGTCCAGGTCCGCGGACCGGGATTTCAGGAAACTGAGGGCGGCGGTGGCGGACTCTTTCATCACGTCTCCCAGGGAACCGGTCAATATCAACTTACCTTTGCCCGGCAGCAGCTTGACCTCGATGAAAAGGATATCGCCGCCGTAAGGGGTCCATGCCATACCGGTGGCAACACCCACGTGATTCTCCTCCAGCAGTTGGTCCCTGAAAAGTTTGGGGGGACCGGTGTATTTTTCCAGGTTCCGGATGGTAATCCGGTGTAATTTCTTTTCGCCCAGGGCGACTTTATGGGCCACTTTGCGGCAGATACCGCCGATCTCCCGTTCCAGGTTCCGCACGCCGGCTTCGCGGGTATTAAGGGCGATCAGGTTCCGGATAGCGCCGGGGGTAAATTCCACCAGCTTTTTGTTGAGCCCGTTATAGTCCAACTGACGCGGAATCAAATGCCGCTTCGCTATTTCGATCTTCTCCTCCTCGGTGTACCCGTGGATATTGATGACTTCCATCCGGTCCTTAAAGGCCGGTTGGATGGGTTCCAGCAAATTGGCGGTGGTGATGAACAGGACTTTGGAAAGATCGAAGGCCACACCCAGGTAATGATCCTGGAAGGAATCGTTCTGCTCGGGGTCAAGGACTTCCAACAAAGCGGACGACGGGTCGCCCCTGAAATCGGCACCGATCTTGTCGACTTCATCCATCATGAACACGGGGTTATTGGCCCCGGCCTTTTTTATCTCGGTGACGATCTTACCGGGCAGTGCGCCCACATAGGTCCTGCGGTGACCGCGAATCTCGGCTTCGTCCCTGACGCCGCCGAGGGATATGCGGACAAACTTTTTGTTCAATGCCCGTGCAATGGATTTCCCCAGCGATGTTTTCCCCACTCCCGGGGGACCCACGAAACAAAGAATGGGACCGTGGGCCCGGGTGGTCAGTTTACGAACGCTCAAATACTCGAGAATCCGCTGCTTGACTTTCTCCAGTCCGAAATGGTCCTGGTTCAGCACCCGCTGCGCCCGGTTGAGGTTGAGGTTGTCGCGGGTGGACACATCCCAGGGCAGCTCGATCATCCAGTCGAGGTAATTCCTGACCACGGTGCTTTCGGCGGACTCGGGGTGCATCTTTTTCAACCTGTCGATATTTTTCTCGACTTCTTTTTTGGCTTCTTCGGGAAATTTTATCTCTTTCAACTTTTTGAGATAATTGGTGATCTCTTCACCGCTTTCACCCTCTTCCCCCAACTCTTTCTGGATGGCTTTCAACTGTTGTCTCAGGAAATATTCCCTCTGGTTTTTGTCCATTTCGCCCTGCGCTTTTATATTGATCTGGTTCTGGATATTGAGTAATTCCAGTTCATAGGTCAGGAGTTCGTAGGTTTTGGCCAGGCGTTTCATGGATTTATCTTCCCCCAGGATTTTCTCGGAATCGGCGATTTTAAGGTCCAGGTTGGCGGCGATAATATCAGCCAGTTTCCCCGGTTCCTCGATATTTTCGGTAATTACAAAAATTTCGGTGGGAATTTGTTTTCCCAGTTTGGCGGTTTGCTCGAATTTTTCCCGGACATTTTTTATAAGGGCCTTGTCTTTAATGGACATTCGTTTGGGCTCTTTATCCTCCACTACTTTTACTTTTGCTTCAAGGATTTTACCGTTGTCTTTAACAAAAATTACTTTGACCCGCGATATCCCCTGGACCAGGACGCGCATCCTGCCGTCCGGCAGTTTCAGCATCCTGACGATAAGGGCGACGGTGCCCGTGGCGTACAGTTCATCGCCGGTGGGGTCTTCGACATTGGGATCCCTTTGCGTCAGCAGAAGGATCATGCGGTCGGAATTGAGGACCTTGTCCACCGCCCGCTTCGATTTGATTCGCCCCACGTAAAGGGGGACGATCATGTAGGGAAAGACCACGATATCCCGCAGTACCAATACCGGCAGCGTTTCCGGGATATTGAGTGTTTCTTCGTCATCCGGTTTTTCTATTTCTTTCTCGATCTTTTCGACCTGGTTTTTTTCTCTTTCTTCACTCATGGTTCACCTCGATCTTTACTTAATATCAACTGAAATTTTTTGGGATTTCTTTCGCGGCAGTTTGATCGTGAGTACTCCGTTATCCATTACAGAACTTATTTTTTGGGTATCCAGGGGAAAATCGACATGGACCCGCTTATAAAAACTGCCGAACTCCCTTTCAAACAGGTGATACGTTACTTGCGGCACATCCAGCCGCGGCTGCGGCTTGGTGCCTTTTATGACCAATTCATTGTGCCCTTGTAAAAGAATTGAAACGTCTTTTTTATTGACCCCGGGAAGCTCGATTTCCACCACGATCAAGTCATCGGCCTCGATGATATTGGCCCTGGGTTTCCAATCCACATGGGTGGATATCCCGGATGAATAATTCTCCCTTTCTTCGATTTCCAAAAAGGGATAATCTCGTTTTGCCATTTAATCCTCCTTTTTTAAGAGACCTTGAAGCTCGGTTAAAAATTCCTCAAGGCTTTTGAATTCGAGGTAAACGGAAGCAAATCTGACATAAGCGACTTTGTCCAGTGTTTTTAATTTTTCCATTATAAATGCGCCGATTCGATGGGTGGGAATCTCTTTTTCCTCGTGCCCTACCATTTCTTCCGCCTGGAAAGCGATCTGTTCGATCTGTTTTAACGAGATGGGACGTTTTTCCACTGCCCGGTATAACCCTTTCCTCACTTTATCGATATCGAATTCTTCCCGGCGTCCGTCTTTTTTCACGACCATTAGCGGCACATCTTCGATCTTTTCATAGGTGGTAAAGCGTTTCCCGCAGCCCAGGCATTCCCGCCGCCGGCGAATGTAGTTCCGTTCTTTGCTCTCCCTGGTTTCAACCACTTTATCTTCAAAATTACCGCATTCCGGACATTTCATCGTTCGTTCCCTTCGTTTTTACTTCGTTCAACGTGTTTTGCGCCCGTTGAAACCGTTAAAAATCCTTTTTCTTACCTCAACAGCCCTATATGGTAAACTTTTTTAATCGATATGTCAATATTTCCGGGGGTTAAAATAAAAATTGAAGGGTTAAAGTCACGCAAAAGACACGAAAACCCTTCGTGAGCTTCGTGTCCTTCGTGGTGAAAGAAGAAAAAGAAAATTTAAATAAAATTTAAATAAGGATCGGATATCAATAAAAATAGAGGACCAGGAAGATAACGGGTAACACGATGCCCGCCAGGGTGAACCATTTACCGCGACCCCGAAGACCGTTCCCGCCTTTCAGGACGAATAAACCCGTGATGGCCAACAGTAAGAGCCCGACACCGTAAAAATCGGCGATCCATGTCCAGAATTTTCCCGGATGGTTCAGGTGAAGATAGTTAAATTCCCTTAACAGGGGCCGGTTCTTTTTCCGCTCGATCACGGCATGCCCGGCATTCATGTCGATATCCATTATCCCGCCGATCACGAATATTTGAAGGTGTGTCGGTGAGAGACGGAAATGGCTTTTATAATTTTCGGTTTCCCCGGTCTGTTCCAGGATATTCGTTATTAACGGCTGGTCTACCACTGTTTCCGGCGAGACATTTTCCAATTTAACGAACCGTGTGTCCGTGACAAAGTTATAGTCCCAATCACGAAGATGATTGGCCGCGACACCCGAGACGGCATATATGATGGTCAATCCCACCAGGAAATAACCCAGGTCCCGGTGTATAATATTATTCCACTTTCTCCATTTCATGTGCGTTTCCTTGTTTGGCTGATGTAATGTACCGTATTGTACCGTAATGCGCCGAGGTCGCTTATTTCGCGTCTTTGATAACGGCGCCCGTGGGATTGATCCGGTAGAGCTTCATACCGCCTTTGGCTTGCGCCGGGTCGAAAGCGGTTTTGTGTTCCTGGGCCAGGTGCTGCTGCCACCGGAGGGCCTGCTCTTCGGTCAGCATGATGGAATAGACGGTTCCTTCCACGATGACGTATTTGCCTTTATGGTCCAGGGGGAACTTGATCTTGCCGTCTTTGTGCCATACATCGATTTTCTGGAAATCTTTGTCCCCGGCAATGCCGATCCATGTACCGTGGTGTTTGCAGCCGTCCACGATGTAACCTTCAACCCGAACGGTTTTATCCATAAATTCACCCGGTTTTTCCAATATTTCGGAAACCTTCGTGACCGCTTCGGTTTTTATTTTTTCGCCCAGGGTCAGTTCTTTTGGAAATAAATTGAATCCGAAAACCAATACGACCGCTAATAATAAAATGACTTGTTTTTTCATGTTTTTACCTCGTTTTCTTTTCTTATTGTGAATAATTAATTCTACCATAAATTCCTCTTTTTTTCTACAAAGAAACCACATGCATCCTTATTATGGTTTGAGATGAAGCGTGTCGCATAGGAAATCCCCCGGGCCGTGCAAAAAGGTCCCCCGCGCCGCGGGGTTGTGAAAATTTTTATTCCATGTTATAACTACCATGATGAGTAATAAAGAGGTTTGTCTGAGATTAGTCGAGCACAAAAGGAATACCGGCATGATCGATTTTTCTGAAAAGCTGTCGCAAAGCGTACTTAATATAGAAGAGAAGCGCCGTTCGAATCTCTTCGCCTGGCGAGGACAGTTCTCCCCCCAACTCATCGACTGCTTACTCGGTGCATACTGCCCCAAAGACGCCATCGTCCTGGATCCGTTCTCGGGAAGCGGCACCGTACTCTATGAGGCGGCAATGAAATCTCTTCAGGCATTTGGATTTGAAATCAACCCGTCAGCCTGGATTTTCAGTAAATTGTATGAATTCGCCAACGTTGACATGGACGCAAGAGAAGATGCCATAAAGGAACTCAGGCATTTCATCTACCAGCAGTTTCCCATTGTCATTTTTAATGATGAGACGCTTTCAACGGATACCATCGAGAAGAAGGTGATCCTCATTGGCGAATCAATTGGGGAACGGGCAAAAACCATATGCAATGCTCTTGTCGTTCTGATTGATATTTTTCGAAACCGGGTAACAAACAGCTTTATTCAAAGCAAATTTTTTGCCCTGGTTAGCCTTGTCCGGTCGCTGCCTTATTCGGAGAAGCAGATCAAAGCCGGGCTGCACGATGCCCGTTCTTTGCCCCTCGGGAATGGTTCGATTGACTTCGTGATCACATCGCCGCCCTACATAAACGTGTTCAACTACCATCAGAACTACCGACGTTCGGTGGAAGTCCTGGGGTGGGATGTTCTCCGTGTTGCGCGATCTGAAATAGGTTCCAACCGCGCAAACAGGGGCAACAGGTTCTATACCGTCACCCAGTACTGCATTGATATGGCTAACGCAATTAGTGAAATCGCGCGTGTCCTGAAGCCCGGCGGCCGCGCGGTGTTTATTGTCGGGCACGAATCAAACGTTCTCGGTACGCAATTTTATAATGCGGACATTGTCGAACAAATTGCCGTTTCATCGGGATTGTTCGATGCCGTGCTGCGTCAAAAAAGGATTTTCTCAAATCGCTTCGGTCAGGCAATTCGCGAGGATATCCTTAACCTGGAAAGAACGTCAAACCGTGGACTCGATGTGCTGCCTGCGGAGATAGGCCGGGCTATTGCCCTTAACGCACTGGAAGACGCATGCACTCGTGTTCCCGAAAAAAATAGAAACGATATCGAGGATGCCGTAAGAAAAGTCCGGGAGTTGGACGGTACACCGGTTTTTGACAGTTTCAGCTATGCAAAATACCAGACACGGGATTCGGTAATGATGATTCGTTAGAGATCAGGAGATAGCTATGAATACGGATGCACCAATATTTCCAACCCCGCACCTTGATAAACTCAAGGCATTATTAAAAAACCGCCGACTTCCCACTGCCGATAGGCGGCGTGTAGAAGAAGCAATTAAGAAGTACCATAACTGGATAAACTCTCTTGGCAAAGTTAAACCGGGTATGAAGGGTACTGTCACAAAACTTGTGGATGCCACAAACATCTACAAGAGATATATCGAATTGAACCTGATCTATGACAGCCCGGAAGACTTTCTTTACCGGCAAAAAGGGCAATTAAAGCTCGATAACACTATTCTCGAAGAGTTTCTCCCCCACCTGGTTCACAAAGCACTCAACCTCCCTGAAGGTGAGTACGAACTTGGTCCGCGCAATACTTTTGCCGGTTTGAGCTTCCTATCCTCCCTATCCAACCAGGGTGCCGGGGGGCATCCCGGGCTGCGCACCAAGGCCCAGGATTTCATCCTCGGCAGGCCCTTGTTCATCAAAACATCTTTCGAAAAGGAATCGGAAAATTTCGAGATGCTTCAGTCACATTTAGGCTACGTATGTGCGGAGTGCAAAACCAATTTGGACAAAACAATGTTCCAGGAGGCCGTAGCTACCAGCAGGGACCTCAAAATGGCCGTCCCATCATCTCTCTATTTCCTTATCTGTGAATTTCTCGATATGACCCCTGTTTCTATAACGCCTACCCATATTGACGACGTGCTGATCGTTCGTAAAGCGAAACGCATGCCGTCGAATGTCAGGCAGGAGTACTTGACTGCCGGGGCAAGAAAGAAAAAACGGGCGGAATATGTCGATTTCATCGACTCATCAACATATTACCCCGATGTATTTCAGCGAATGATCGACAAGATCAAAAGCGTCCTGGACGACACCGACCCACAAATCGGTGGTGTTTTAGAGCAAGGGCATTTCTAATAAATGTCGAATGCTTGAGATGCCGGCCTTCGGCGACCAAGAACCTTTTTGAAAAAAGGTTCCGCCGTTTCGGACCTCCAAAAACTTCTGTTTAAATTTTATATGCATACATTGCGTAGAAGGCGGCGGCTTTTACGAGATGATCGATGGGGACCCTCTCATTAGGCGCATGAGCCAATACCTCGTTACCGGGACCAAATCCGATTACCGGGATGTCATAAAACCCATTGATGGTTACGCCATTGGTGGAAAACGTCCACTTGTCCACTTTGGGGTCTTTCTTATACAACTCTCTAAACACCCCCACTCCCGTCTCGATAACCGGGTGATCCTCCGGGATTTTCCACGTGGGATAATACTTCTCCATACCATACGAAAGACCCGTATACGCTTTCTCCTCGTAGTGCAAAACCTCGACGGAAGCATCCATGCCCTTTATGATCTCCTCGATCTCCGCCATGGCCGATTCCTTCGTCTCACCCCAGGTCAACCGCCGGTCCAGGTGAATCCGCGCAGAATCCGCCACCGCACATAACGACGGACTCCCCGATACGATCTCCGATACGGTGATACTACCCTTACCCAAAAAATCATCCGCTTTCAACCGCTCATTCAATTTCTCGATCTCCAGGCAAACCCGGGAAGCCATGTAAATGGCATTCTTTCCTCGCTCCGGCGCGGATCCATGAGAGGAAACACCGCGAAACGAAACCGCCATCTCCATTCGCCCCCGGTGACCACGGTAAATGTTGAGATTCGTGGGCTCGGTACAAATCACTACATCCGGCCTGATCTTGTCCTCCTCCACGATATATTTCCAACAAAGTCCGTCACAGTCCTCCTCCATCACACTGCCCACGAAATAAACCGTAACATCACGGGAAAAACCCAACTCCTTCAAAATACGACCGGCCGTTACAAACGATGCCGCCCCACCCTCCTGGTCAACGGTACCGCGGCCGTACACAAATCCGTCCTCGATCTCACCGGAAAAAGGATCGAAATCCCAGTTATCCCGGTTCCCAATGTCTACCGTATCCATGTGCGCATCCACGGCCAGTATCTTTTTCCCGTTTCCAATCCTCCCGATGACATTTCCCAGGGGATCGACAAAAACCTCGTCGAAACCCGCCGCTTCCATCTGGGTTTTTAATTCCCGGTTGACCTCTTTTTCTTCCCCACTGAGGGACCTGATCTTAACCAGGCGGGAAAGGTTTTCCGCCGTATAATCACGGTACGTTTCCGCCAGGCTCATTATTTTTTCGCTTAATTTCTCGGACATCGTCGTGCTCCTTTATTTAATCTTTCCATTTTACGATTTGAATTCCCTTTTTCTTCTTGAATGTGATTCCCTTGAAAACAGCATCGATCAAATGAACATACGGGGTTTTACGGGATTTTTTTATAAGGGTTTCGATGTTTTCCCTGCTGAATAAAATCGGCGGGTCCCCCTTCGTTCTCGACGTTATCTTCGGTGAAATAAGCTCTTCCTCTTCATCGACACCGGAAAGAATACTCTCCAGGGTTAAATAAGGACGGAACTTCTTGCTCCCGGCATCGAAACGGAAAACAAGGCGGTCAAGTCCAGGCGGGGAACCGGGTGTACCGGAGGAAAAAAGACTGTAAAAAACCAGGTAAGCCGCCACCTCTTTTTTATCGAAGTATTTTTTCAGCGTGTCGTTATACCCGTGTTCCACTTCGTAACGCAATTTTCGCATCCGCAGGGTATCGGTACTCAACCGGATGAAAAAATTGTGGTTCTCATCCCGTAACTGCTCATAGACGGCTTCCTCCATCAGGTACGTACCGATAAGAACCGCATTGATCTTTAAACGTACCGGCACCGGGGAACTGTGCCGGAGTTCCCATGCCCCGGCCTGTTTGAATAACCGGTAAACCGGTTCCCGCCGGTCGCTCAATTTAAAAAGGTTGTAAACCGTTTCATCCGCGTTCAATTGAAAATCCATCACCGAGTTGAGAAGCGGCCGTATTTTAATGCGGTAACTTTTTTTTTCCGATTCGATCAACTTTACATTGATCCATTGGGTATACGCACGGTCGTTAAGGGAGATGAGATCGTCGGAGGACAATTTCAATTCGATGTGGCGGTCCGCCGCTTCATTAAACCCGAAAATCCCCCTTTCGGTCTTTTGGCTTACGATCAGGAATATATAGAGCAGGATAATAAAAAGTGCCGCGGCAAAAACGATAAAAAGGGGTTTGCCCACCCTGATCTTTTTCGATAATACCTTCGGGTCCATTACCCCGCGATCTCTCCCTTATAAGAGACCACATTTATGACGGAAATATTCTCCATCTCTTTGATCTCCTTGATCAGAAGGTCTTCCATGCCGTCGACGAAGCGGATTTCATAAATGATCTCGATGCCGTCGCGAGTATGGTTTTTCATTCTCAGGCTGTATTTTTCCACCCGGGAGGCGACGATACTTCTCAATTTTTCTTCGTCCACCACACCGCCTTTGACCACCAGGAGGTAGGGATAGTTTTCCAGGGTCCCGCGCTGCACCATGAAGAGGATCATGGCAATGATGATGGAACCGATGACCGCGATCACATAGGCGCCGGTTCCGGCGGACAGTCCGGCGGAAATACCCCAAAAAATAAAACCGATATCCTTGGGGTCTTTAATGGCGGAACGGAACCGGATGACCGACAGTGCGCCCACCATGCCGAGCGAGAGGGCCAGGTTCGTGCCGATCACCATCATCACCATGGCGGTAACCATGGTGGTGAGTAATATGGTGACATTGAAACTCCTGGAATACATGACGCCGGTATAGGTTTTTTTATACACCCAATATATAAATATTCCCACGATCAACGTGACGAACATATTGGTAATAACCGTCCAGGCGGTCAATGCGGCATTGGCCGACTGGATATAACTGATCAAATCCATTTTACCCATAGATCTGCTCCATTTTCAATCGATTTCTTTTCAATATAAATATCTTCCTAAGCAATACTTACTGATGGCATACCGCTCGGACTGAAAGGCGGATAATATGTCCTTTAACCAGCCGGGCATAAACCGGTTGAATTTAACTTCCACCACCATGGTGGGATACTCGAATACGGGTTCCATGTTGAGGTGGGGGTTGAACATATCGAAATCCACCATGGAAGCCCGGATATTTTTATCGAAGGTGATACGAATATCCTGGACCGACCCGACATAGGCTTCACGTTCATAATCCACGATCACCGCCGGGCGGTAGATATCCCTGGTCATGAAATAATACACCTTGTTCAACGTACGGTTATCCTGGTTTAACAGGAATTCCCTGTCCCCGGCGATCAGTGCGCGGGCTTCATCGCGGTTGAGGCTCGCGGTTTCTTTCAGCATGTATTGTTCATCTTTATTTTTTATTTCCAGCTTGACCCACTGCTGGTTCACGTCGTAGATACGCATACGGATCTTTTTCCGGGTTTTGACACCGATCTCTTTGTCGTAAAAATCGTCGTTTTCGATGGAGTCGAAATACAGACTCCGGATCCAATATTCATTATTTTCGTCTCCGTTGGGGTCCGGGGACATGGTACCGCGAAAGAGCTCGGACAAAATGGTGTGGCTGGTAAAGCTGATAAAATACTTTAATTCATGGCGGTATACTTTTATCCGTTTCTTCGGCGGTGCGGCCGTTCCCGGGCCCCTGTCAACAGGCAAGTCCGTCATTTTATCGATCATTTCCCGTTAATCCGTTCCAAATGCATTTCAGAACAGCTTGCATTTTAACACAATTTTAACTTTTTTTCCCCCCTTTATAACAAATTTAGGAGTAAGGAGTAAGGAGTAAGGAGTAAGGGGTATAGGGACGAGGAACGAAAAAAAAAGTGGATGTTTAACGTAGGGGGAGCAGTGGATGATTAACACCCGGGGGATTATCGAGTATTTGTTAGTTGGCCAGTCTGACTTCTTTTATCTCGGGGATCTCTTCGATAATGGTCTGCTCGACATAACCCTTGATAGTCATGGTGCTCATGGGGCATCCCTGGCAAGCGCCGGTGAGGTTAACCACAACGGCCATTTCATCTTCCAGGATATCGACCAGTTCGATTCCGCCGCCGTCGGCTTCCAATGCGGGTCTCACCCTTTCTATCACTGCGTTTACCTTTTCTTTCATATCCATGTTTCACTCCTTTTTTATTTGTAATTTTTCCTTGGTTTCAGATGTATTTTAACATCTCGTTCAGGGCGTGTACCGCCCGTTGGGCAACGGACTCCTCGACTTCGATCACATACCTGTCATACTCCAACGCTTCGTAGATATGTCTCAAAGACGTCCGTTTCATATTTGAACAGATTTTCGCCCGGCCCGCGGGAAAGAATTCTTTCCCGGGGTTTTCCCGTTTCATCCTCTCGAGAAGACCCTGTTCAGTGGCAACGATAAATCGCTTGTGGCCGGATTTGGCCGCATAGTGTAACATGCCGCTGGTGGAGAGTACCTCGTCGGCGATTTCGGCGATTTCGGCCCGCACTTCGGGATGGACCACTACCCTGGCATCCGGGACCATCTTTTTCATTTCCTCGATTTCTTCTTTTTTTATACGGTTGTGGACGTAACAGTACCCCTCGAAAAAGATGAATTTTTTCCCGGGGACGTTTGATTGGACATAACCGCCCAGGTTCCTGTCGGGAACAAATATGATCTCGTCGGCATCGATGTTCTTTACCACCCTCACCGCATTGGACGATGTGCAGCACGCATCGCTTTCGGCCTTGATCTCGACACTTGAATTGACATAGGTAACTACCTTTGCATTCGGGTGTTTTGCCTTGAGCTCCCGGAGTTCCTCGACAACGATCATGTCGGCCATGGGACATCCGGCATCCAGGCGGGGCAGCAGGACTTTTTTATCCGGCGAAAGGATTTTGGCGGTTTCGGCCATGAACTTCACCCCGGCAAACACGATCACATCGTTCTCGATATCGGCCGCGATACGGCTCAATTCCAGGGAATCGCCCAGGTAATCGGCGATCAGTTGAACTTCTTCCACCTGGTAATTGTGCGCCAACAGCACGGCGTTTTTTGCTTTCTTTAACGCTTTTATTTTATCTTCCAAATTTTCCATATTGTTACCAGTTTTGTTAGAAATTGATTTTATTACAAATTTCCTTTTTCGTCAAATCTTTTTTCCTGATTTTAGCCACTAAGACACGAAGACACAAAGGGCTAAATGGAAAAATGGATTTTTTTTTACTGCCTATTGACCTTATTGTTTTGGGGTAATATAATTCGATTTTATACTGAAGAATAAAACAAAGACAATTCGTGTCTTAGTGCCTTTGTGGCTAAAAGAAAAGGAGGTAATATGAAGATATCGAGACGGGCCAGGGAAGTCCAGGAATCTCCCATCAGGAAATTGGCCGGGTTTGCCAACGATGCAAAGGGCCGGGGTATTCATATATATCATTTGAATATCGGTCAGCCGGATATCCCGACGCCGGAACCGTTTTATAAAAGCATTAATGATTTTTCAGAAAAGGTCCTGGCCTATGGGCCTTCGGACGGGCTGCCGGAGTTGAAACAAGCCATGGTGGATTATTTTTCCAATTATAATATCGGGTTAAAGAAAGAGGATATCGTGGTCACCGTGGGCGGCAGTGAAGCGATTTCCTTTGCTTTCGCGGCGATCGGGGACCCCGGGGACGAGGTCATTGTTCCCGAACCGTTTTATACCAATTACAACGGTTTCGCGACCTTTACCGGCTTAAAGGTCGTCCCGGTGGAGACGGTTGCGGAGACGGGGTTTCATTTGCCGGGTGTGGCCGAGATCGAAGCCAAAATTACAGACAGGACCCGGGCGATCATGATCTGCTCACCCAACAATCCCACGGGTACGGTTTTTTCAGAAGATGAAATCCGTCGGTTGGGCGCCCTGGCCAAAAAGCACGACCTGTTCCTGGTGGCGGATGAAGTATATAAAGAGTTTACCTATGACGGTGAAAAACATTTCAGCATCCTGGAATTGGAAGGAATGGAAGACCGGGTGATCGTAACGGATTCGATCTCCAAGCGTTATTCCGCCTGCGGTGCCCGAATAGGGGCGGTTATTTCCCGGAACCCCGAAGTCATGCAAATGATCTTGAAGTTTGCCCAGGCCCGGTTATGCCCGGCCACCCTGGACCAGGTCGGCGCCATCGGTGCCTACGGGATGCCCATGGATTATTTTAAAGGTATCCAGCGGGAGTACCAGAAACGGCGAGACATCCTGTGTGACATGTTGACCTCGAATAAGGACATTGTGCTTCGGAAACCCAAAGGGGCATTTTACATTATGGCAAAAATACCGGTGGACGATTCGGATATTTTTGCCCGCTGGTTGTTGGAGAGTTTCGATTTCGAGGGTGAAACCGTTATGGTGGCGCCGGGCGCGGGTTTTTATTCCACGCCGGGGAAAGGCAGGAGTGAAGTCCGCATGGCTTACGTCCTGGAGACCCAAAAACTCGAGAAAGCGGCAAATATCTTTCTCAGGGGAATCGAGGAATATAATTCCTCCTCTTGACCTCCTCATATTTTCTGTTATAATAGGGTTATGAAAAAAGGGTTTACGTTAGTAGAGATTTTAATTGTCGTCACTTTGATCGGGATTTTGGTGGTAATGATCCTTCCCACTCACCGTACTTCCGTTAAGCGCGCCAAAGAAGCGGTTTTGAAAGAGAACCTGTTTATGATCAGGGATGCGCTTTACAAATACTATTATGATAAGAAGAAGTACCCGACGTCGTTGGAAGACCTTGTAACGGCGAAGTATCTGCGCGCGATCCCCATGGACCCGACGTTGAAAGCGCGGGAATGGGCCATCGAGCATTTTGAGCCGGAGGACATGGAAGATTTCGATCCTGAGATTGCGGAGGGAATCATCGATGTTCGATCGCTCAACCAGGGTACGGCCCTCGATGGGACGAAATACAGTGACTGGTAGACTGTTTTCTAAAAGGACACAGCAAGGGATAGCCTTATTGGCCGCTATTCTTATGCTCAATATTTTTGCCATTTTGAGTTTGATGGCGCGTTCCATGTGGGAGACCGAAATCCAGCGGGACCTGGAGGAGGAATTGCTCTTCCGTGCCGGGCAGTACCGGATGGCCATCGAGTTGTACGCCAAAGAGAATAATAATTTATATCCCCGGGACTTTGATGTTCTCTATGAAAAAAAATTCATTCGGCAGCTCTTTAAAGACCCCATGACCGAAGACGGAAAGTGGAATTACGTGATGCGCGGCGGGATCACCGGTAAAAACGATCTGTTGATCGTGCCGGAGAGTATGCTGGAGGAGTATCTTAACAGTGCCCGGATTGTGGGTGTTGTTTCCATGTCTCCCGACGAGGGATTTAAGGAGTACAGGGGAAAGAAGCGGTACAGCGAATGGGCGGTTTACGTGGGCGAGCAGGTGGACAAAGAGATGCCCGAGCTTAAGTTCGCCGGCCAGGAAGGGGATGATAAAAGTGGAAGCGATCGCGGCAAAAGTGGTCTGGGCAGTAGTAGTATAAGCGGTAAGGACGACCGGGTCCAGGACCGTGAACGGGAAAGGGACCTTGACAGGGAACGTGAACGGGATTAGCGGATAGCCGGCACATCTTAATGAAGAATATTCTTATCATTGCCGCTGAGAATTCGGCTGAGACTTACGGCGCCCGGGTCATCGATGAATTCCAAAAGGCCGGTGCCCCGGTGAACTTTTTCGGTGTGGGCGGCGATAAATTCCTGGACCGCGGCGTGGATGTTATCGTTCACAACAGGGACCTGGCCGTGGTGGGTATAATCGAGGTGGTTTCGCATTTATTGAAGATAAAGCGTTTCATGTCTTTATTGGTGGATACCGCGATAAAAAGAAAAGCGGATGCGGTACTTTTGATCGATTTCCCGGATTTTAACATTCGTATTGCCAAAAAATTCAGGAAGGCGGGTATCCCGGTTTATTATTACATCAGTCCCACCGTCTGGGCGTGGCGGTACTCGCGGGTGAAACTGCTTCGAAAATATGTTACCCATATGTTCATCATTTTTCCCTTCGAGGTGCCGATCTTCGAGAGGGAAAACATCCCCTTTACCTATACCGGTCACCCGTTGGTACCGTTGATAAAGGTAACGGAATCACGAGAAGATTTCAAGAAAGGGGAAAACGTAAAAAATTCCGAATTGGTGGTAACCTTATTGCCGGGCAGCCGGAGGTCGGAGGTGGATTTCCTTTTGCCGGAGATGCTGCGGGCCATGGCGTTATTGAAAAAGGAGTTTAAAATTCGTTTGTTTTTATTGAAGGCGGGGGGTATCGAGCGGGAGAGAATCGACGGTTTTCTTCGGGGGAGTTCGTTGGATATAACGGTAATCGAGCAGGGGCGGGGGTATGATCTTATCGCGGCGTCGGACATCGTATTGACCACCTGCGGTACGTCGAACCTTGAGATAGCGATATTGGGTACGCCGTTTGTGGCCGTTTACCGGGTGAACAAGCTTTCGTATTTAATGGGGAAGCGGTTTGTTAAGATCGATCTCTATTCCATCGTAAACATCCTGGCGCAAAAAGAGGTAATAAAGGAGTTGATCCAACGTAATTTCACCGCGGAGAATATCGTAACAGAGATGCGGAAGATATTGACCGGGCCGGAAGTAAGGAAAAACATGTTATCGGAGTTTGACCGTATCCGCACCCTGTTGGCCCAGGACAGCAACCCGTCGGAGATTATCTACAAGAAAATTGCCGGTGATGTTTTATTATCCCAATAGAAAACAGGCAATGCGGATTCAAGAAACGCTTAAGACTTTGTATGCAGGACTAAATGGAGAATATTATGCAGGTGACGATTCCTGGGACTTTGTTAGAAAATATACGGGGATTGAGTTGAAATCCATCCTTGAAAATTTAGCGGACAAAAAAAGTAAAGCAGAGTATAATGTCTAAAACAGAAAAATTATTTACCGGTAATTGCATCGATGAACTGGGAAAAATAGAAGACGAAAAAATCGATCTGGTTTATATGGACCCACCATTTTTTACACAAAAAGACCACTCCTTAACAACGCGGGATAATTCGAAGGAGTATACCTTTGATGACAGATGGACCGATCTCGATGAATATCTTGAATTAATAAAATCAATATTAACCGAGAGTAAGCGGGTACTCAAAAATACCGGCAGTATATTTTTACACTGTGACAGAATCGCATCACATTATTTAAGGTTACTTTTGGACAAGGTCTTTGGTTTTAAAAACTTTCAAAGTGAAATTGTCTGGGCTTATAAAAGATGGTCGAATTCAAAAAAAGGGCTGCTGAATTCTCATCAGAATATCTATTTTTATTCCAATTCGCCTGATTTCAAATTTAATAAAATTTATACCGAATATGCCCCAACCACCAACCTGGACCAGATTTTACAAGCAAGAGTTAGGGATTTCAACGGCAAGTCTGCATACATGCTGGATGAAAGCGGCAAAATTATATTGGGTAAAGAAAAAAAAGGCGTGCCGTTGTCGGATGTGTGGAATATCCCTTTTTTAAATCCCAAAGCAAAAGAACGTGTCGGATACCCTACCCAAAAGCCCGTATTGCTTTTAAAACAAATCATTCAACTGGTTACCGATGAAGGTGATCTGGTTCTTGATCCATTCTGTGGCAGCGGTACGACCTGTATCGCGGCAAAACTTTTACATCGTAGTTTTATCGGGATAGATAAATCGGTAGAGGCAATCGAGTTAACGCGGCGCAGGTTGAAAGAACTGGTTGTTAGCGATTCCCATTTATTAAAAAACGGAGAAGATAAATATATATCGAAATCAAAACATGAACTGGCAATGCTGGAATCCATCAGGGCTTTCCCTGTTCAACGAAACAAGGGGATCGATGGCTTTTTGAGGGAGTATGTTAATGACAAGCCTGTTCCGGTAAAAATTCAATCGGAAGTTGAATCGCTGCAGGAAGCCAAAGAAAAACTGAAAAACGCCACGAGATCGGATAAATATGATTTTAAAATACTGATCAAGACCAATGAGATAGAGCAGAATTCACTTTTTTCGGATTTTTCGGATGAAGAAGATATCTTGATCATTGATTCATACGATTTGATTATCACGAATTGGAAAGAGATGAGATTCTCCGGTCACCCTATCCCACGAAAACTTGAAAAAGAAGAGTCCCTGGCCGCGGGATAGCCCATGAACGATTTTCAACCCAATAACATTTTAATTTACCGGGCCGATGATGACAGGCTTCGTCTTGAGGTAAAGCTTGAGAATCAAACCATATGGCTTTCTCAAAAACAGATCTGTGAGTTGTATCAGAAAGGAAAGGCCACCATCAGTGAGCATATAAAAAACATTTTTCAAGATGGAGAATTAGATCCCAAAGCAACTGTTCGGAAATTCCGAACAGTTCAAAAAGAAGGTGAGAGGCAGGTTGAGAGACTAATCGATCACTTCAACCTCGAATTGATTATGGCTGTCGGTTACCGTGTCCGGTCACATGTGGGCGTTAAATTCAGGCAATGGGCGACAGGTGTATTTATGGCTTTCCGGCCCGTCCCTTTTTTCGCACTAACAATAATATGTATATGTACAATTGTATGGGATGTAAGTGACACAGCCGACACAACTAAGCTGCATGGTACAATCCATGGATGTTGTCTCATCCATAGTCGCACCGCCTTTGACCCGGTCTAAATCAGTACGGTCAAGGTTGGCAATGGTTTTTTTGCTCAGATTAAGTTTGGAATTCACTTTTTTTGATTTCATTTGAATAGCCTCCTAATTAATAGTATTCACGTTTTAACCTTTTAACGATTTATTCGTCCAATGTAACATTATAACGGCTTCTGCAGCACGATTATAAAAAAGCATTATACCCTAATAAAACAAATAGTTCAAGTCGAAGCGGGAAAAAA
>Ga0210082_1000008_pt1 | contig 38947 bp, 12 predicted proteins | sample White_ThreeSqA_D_2_FD_185592 | JGI IMG/M metagenome (GOLD analysis project Ga0210082, IMG submission 185592) | Wetland microbial communities from the San Francisco Bay, California, USA, that impact long-term carbon sequestration -... | ecosystem: Environmental > Aquatic > Marine > Wetlands ... | reverse complement strand
CCCGACGGTAACATCGAGTTCCTCGGTCGTATCGACCACCAGGTCAAGATTCGTGGTTTCCGCATCGAGCCCGGCGAGATCGAAAAGCAGTTGTCTGCCCATGACCAGATAACAGGGGCGGTGGTTTTGGACCGCACCAAAGGCTCCGGTGAAAAATACCTCTGCGCGTATTTCACCGCCCCGGGAGAAATGGATATCTCCCGGCTGCGTGATTACCTCGGCCACCGGTTACCCCCCTATATGATCCCCGATTATTTCGTTCAATTGGAGGAAATCCCCCTGACCCCGAATGGGAAGATGGATCGGAAGCGACTGGTTTCCATTTCCCCGGAAGTAAAGGTGGGGGTCAAATTTACCGCCCCCGAAAGCGATAATGAAAAGACAATCGCGGCCATCTGGAAAGAGGTCCTGGAATTGAAGAAAGTCGGGATCGACGATAACTTTTTCGAGTTGGGCGGTAACTCCCTCGGTTTTATAAAAATAAGTTTGAAATTGCAGGAAACCTTTAACAGGGATATCCCCGTTGTTATTTTGTTCAAGTATCCGACCATTCGTTCCTTTTCTCAATATTTAAGTGGGGAGATACGGCACCGGATGGTTGAGCGGTCGGTTAAAAAACAGCACGGGGTGAACCGGATGAAGAATATTCGGGACAAGAAAAAGAGAAAGAATTGAGGCATTAATGAGTGAGAACATGGAAAACAGCAGTAGGACCGGCAATGAAATCGCTGTTATCGGCGTATCCGGGCGGTTCCCAGGTGCCGAAACCATCGAGACTTTCTGGGACAATCTGAAAAACGGTGTCGAATCCCTGACTTATTTTTCCGAAGAAGAGTTGGAAAAAACCGGCGTCAATGCCGAAATAATAAGAACCTCCGGGTATGTAAAGGTCCGGGGGATACTTGAGAATATCGATTATTTCGATTCCTCTTTTTTCGACTATACACCCGCCGATGTTGCAATAATGGACCCGCAGATGCGGATACTCCATGAGTGCGTGTGGGAGGCCCTGGAAGACGCCGGTTACACGCCCGGGGGTTACGAAGGATTCATCGGGCTTTATGCCGGGGCGTCCTCCAGTTTTAACTGGAAGGCCCTGACCATGTTAAAGGATACCGCCGGGGTAATTGACGCCTTTTCCGCCATGCAGTTGAACGATAAAGATTTCATGACCACCCGTGTTTCATACAAACTGGATCTGAAAGGTCCCAGTTTTACCATGTACACCGCCTGTTCCACATCTTTGGTGTCCGTGGTCCTGGCCTGCCAGGGGTTGTTGGGCGGGGAGTGCGACATGGCGTTGGCCGGGGGTGTCACCGTCGCCGTGCCCCAGGACCAGGGTTATCTTTACCGGGACGGCATGATCGCATCACCCGACGGCCACTGCCGGGCTTTCGATGAAAACGCCGGGGGCACTACCTTCGGGAACGGTGCCGGTATCGTTCTCCTGAAACTCCTGGAAGAAGCCCTCGAGGACGGGGATAACATTTACGCCGTTATTAGGGGCGCCGCCGTCAATAACGACGGTGCCAGGAAAGCCGGTTATACCGCCCCGAGCATCGACGGCCAGGCCGAAGTCATCAAAGCCGCATTGGAAATGGCCGAGATCGAACCGGAAACCATCCGGTATATCGAAACCCACGGCACCGGGACCGCCCTCGGGGACCCCGTGGAGATCGAAGCCCTGAAAATGGCTTTCGATACCGCTCATACGGGATTTTGTCCCATCGGCACCGTTAAAACCAACATGGGCCACCTGGACAGTGCCGCGGGCATCGCCGGGTTTATAAAAACAGTGATGATACTTAAACACCGGCTCATACCCCCATCGCTGCACTTTCAAAAAGGGAACCCCCGGATCGATTTTGAAAACAGTCCCTTTTATGTCAATACCCGGTTGATTCCCCCCGGTGAAACCCCGGATCCCTTCAGGGCCGGGGTCAGCGCCTTCGGTATCGGGGGAACCAACGCCCACGTGGTACTCGAGGAATGGACGGAAGACGGGGGACGGGAGACAGGGACCGGGGGACAACAATTGCTCCTGATGTCCGCCAGGACCGAAACCGCAATGGAGAAAATGATTGAAAACCTGGCGAACCATCTGGAAAAGAATCCCGGGATAAACCTGGCAGATGTCGCCTATACCCTCCAGGTGGGGCGCCGGTCCTTCGGGCACCGGCGAATGCTGACCGCCTCAACCGTTGACGAGGCCCTCAAGGTGTTGTCGTCGCCCGAATCCGGCGATCTCCAGGGGGCCGTTTTAGACGAGAAAACCGGTGGTGAACCGTCCGTGGTATTCATGTTTTCCGGCCAGGGTGCCCAATACGTGAACATGGGGCTCGACCTCTACCGTTCCGAACCCGTGTTCCGCGAGGAAATGGACCGCTGTTTCAGCTTGCTGGAGTACGATCTCAAAGAGATCGTTTTTAATAGGTCCGATAGGTCCGATAAGACCCATGGGTCCTATGCCGAAGAACTCAACCGCACCGAGGTCACCCAGCCCGCCCTTTTTATCTTCGAGTACGCCCTGGCCCGCTTATTAATGAGTTGGGGCATCAGGCCCCATACCATGATCGGCCACAGTATCGGCGAATATGTGGCCGCCCACCTTGCCGGCGTCTTCTCCCTGGAAGATGCCCTCTCCATCGTGACCCTGCGTGGAAAATCGATGCAGCAAATGCCTTCCGGCGCCATGCTGAGCGTTTCGTTGTCCGAAGAGCAATTAACCCCCCTGCTGAACGGGAAATTATCCCTGGCCGCCGTCAACAGCTCGGCGCTGTGTACCGTATCCGGTCCCCATGAGGCCGTCCTCGCTTTTGAAAACGAATTGACCGAAGCGGGACACCGGTGCAGACGCCTTCACACCTCACATGCGTTTCATTCCGACATGATGACCCCCATGCTCGCGGAGTTTGAAGCGCATCTCCGGGGGATAGATTTCAAGACGCCTCAAATCCCTTATATATCGAATATTACCGGGAACCGGATTTCCGCTGAGCAGGCCGTGGACCCCGGGTACTGGGCCGCCCATGTTCGCCGGACCGTCCGTTTTGGCGACGGATTGGGTGTACTGATGGAAAAAGAAAATGCCTTATTCCTGGAAGTCGGCCCGGGTAAGTCTCTTTGTACATTCGTGAGGGACCATGCCCGCAAAAAAAACGGTCACCGGGCACTGAACCTTGTCAGGCACCCTTCCGAAGAGGTATCCGATACCCGGCATCTCCTGGGACAGATCGGCCGGTCGTGGCTCTCCGGGGCCGTTGTGGATTGGACCGCGTTTCACGGCGGAGAAGGCGAAAAAAGAAAGCGCGTTTCCCTGCCCCTCTATCCCTTTGAACGCCGGTTCTATCCCGTAGGCGGGGATCCCTATTTAATGGCGGCGAAATTGATGAACCAGGGGGTGGGGGCGGCGCTTCCGTCGGACAAAAAAGCGGATATGGAGGACTGGTTCTATTTTCCCCTGTGGGAACAGACCATGGTGCCCCCTTATAAGCCCGGCGAACCCGGCGAAGACCCGGGACCCGTGAACCGCTTGATATTCAGTCAAAAAAAAGACCCGGGTCCCAGACTGGCGGAAGCGCTGGCAAAAAGCGGGCCGCCGGGGAACGTGGCGGTTGTTGGCGCCGGTTCCCGGTTCGACTATTCCCCGGGGTCCGGTTTTACCATCCGGCCGTCCCATGCCGAAGACTATGACGCCCTTTTCCATAAACTCCGGGAATTGGATTTATTTCCCCACAAAATCCTTCACCTGTGGGGCGTAACCGGTAAAGCCGAAAAGCCGTCCATCGAGACCATCGACCGGGAACTGGACCTGGGGTTCTACAGCCTGCTCCATATCGTACAGGCAATGGGGCGGATGGGCTTCATGGACAGGATCGAGTTGAATGTCGTTACCGACAGCATGCAAAAGGTTACCGGCGATGAGCGGCTGTGCCCGTCGAAAGCGACCGTTCTCGGGGCCGTCAAGGTCATCCCGCTGGAACACCGCAATATTTCCTGCCGAAGTATAGACATCGTGCTTCCCGAACCCGGGGGACCTCGAGAGGACAGGCTTTTCGCCCAACTGGCGGCCGAATTCCGGGCCGGTTCCCCCGGGGGAACGGAAATCGCGGCCTACCGGGGCGCCCACCGGTGGGCGCCGGTTATCAGGCCCCACAAGATTGACGCACCCGATGACAGTGGAAACGTAACCGCACCGTTGAAACAGGAAGGCGTTTACCTGGTGACCGGCGGGTTGGGCGGCATGGGGCTGACATTGGCCGAATACCTGGCAAAGCATTTTAAAGCCAGGCTGATATTGATCGGACGTTCGGCCTTTCCCCCACGGGAAGAGTGGGACCGGTGGCTGGAGGCTCATGACCGCGACGAACCCGTGGGCCGGAAGATCGTGAAAATCAGGGAAATGGAGCAGGCCGGGGCCGAAGTGATGATCGCATCCGCCGATGCGGCCGACCCCGTGCGAATGTCGGAGGTCGTTTCACAAGCCCGGGAGCGGTTCGGACCCGTGAACGGGGTCCTTCATACCGCGGGTATTGCCGACTATGAAGGAATGATCCTGAGACGGACGCGGGAGATGACCGAAGGGGTGATGGCGCCCAAGGTCAGGGGTACATTGGTGCTCGACCAAATATTCAAAGATACGTCCCTGGACTTTTTCGTTCTATTTTCATCCATCGGTAATGTCGCTTACAAGATAAAATTCGGCCAGGTGGGGTATAACGCCGCCAACGAGTTTCTCGAAGCCTTTGCCCGTTACGATAACGCCGTCAACGGCAAATCCACTTTTGCCGTTAACTGGAACGACTGGCTGGAAGTGGGCATGTCCATCGAGGCGGTGAACCGGCGTGTAACGGACCGGCAGGAAAACATCGATTATGAAACCCTGCTGCACAATGCCCTGACGCCGTCCGAGGGGGTCGAGGTGTTCCGACGTATCCTGGGTTCCGGACCCGTCAACGTTACCGTGTCCGTTTACGACCTGGTAAAGACCGTTGAGTGGCTTGATCTTAACTGGAACAGGGATATCTCGGAGTCATCGCCCGGGGAAAATATCGACGGTCCACAGGCCCCGCATCAAAACCGGCCGGATGTTAATACACCTTACGCGGCACCCCGGGAAAAGACCGAACAGCAGTTGGCGCAGGTCTGGCAGGATTTTCTCGGTTATGAGTCCATCGGGATAAACGATGATTTTTTCGAGATCGGCGGCGATTCGTTGAAAGCAACTGTGCTGTTGGCCAGGATACATAAACAACTGGATGTCAAGATTCCCATTAACGAGATATTTATCCGCCCCACCATCCGGAAACTCGCCGAATATATAGATGGTGCTGAAAAAACGGCCCATTCGTCCATCGAACCGGCGGAGAAAAGAGAGTATTATGCGTTATCCTCCGCTCAGAAGCGATTGTATATTTTACACCGGATGAACCCGGATTCCACCGTCTACAACGAGACGTCCGTTATTCCGTTGGATGCGGAGTACGATAAACAGGAATTGGAGGAAGTTATCCGGTTGTTATTAAAGAGACACGAAAGCTTAAGGACCTCTTTTCTCCTGGTAAACGATGAACCCGTTCAAAAGATACATTCTCTCGATGAAGTGGAAGTAAAGATCGACTATTTTGACATGCCGGATATCCGGGACGAAAACGGCAGCGGGGAATGGCTTCCCGGGCTGTTGGGACGTTTTGCCCGGCCCTTCGACCTGTCCACCGCTCCCCTGGCGCGGTTGGGCCTGTTAAAAAAGAGGACCGGCGAAGTATTAATGATCGATATGCACCACATCGTTACCGATGTGGTTTCGAAGCACGTATTCATAGAAGATGTCGTGGCTTACTTTGAAAAAAAAGAACTGCCGCCCTTACGCTTGCAATACAAAGATTTTGCCCAATGGCAAAACAGCTCCCACCGCAAAGAAGAGATTGCAAAAATGGAAGCGTACTGGATGAAGTGTTTCGAGGGGGACCCGCCCCAGTTAAAATTGCCCCTCGATTTTAACCGCACCGACCGGGTCGGGACCATGGCTTATGTCAAATCCATGCTGCCGGGGTCCGTTACCGGGAAATTGATATCCCTCTCGAAAGACCGGGACGTCACTCTTTTTATGGTATTCCTTGCCGTATACTATATTTTTCTTTCCAGGATTACCGGCGTGGAAGATATCGTGGTGGGGACCGTCACCGCCGGCCGGGGGCATGCCGACCTTGACCGTATCATCGGTATGTTCGTCAATACCCTCGTGATACGCGGTTATCCCGGGTCGGAACTCACCTTTACCCAATTCCTGGAGGATGTGAAGACCCGTACCCTGGGGGCGTTTGAAAACCAGGATTACCCGCTCGAGGACCTGGTGGACCGCCTGGTTAAAACCAGGGAACCCGGTCGGAACCCCCTGTTCGATGTTGTTTTTTCTTACGACAGAGTCGAGAAAGGGAACCCTGAAGCGGTACCTTTCACCGGTGAGGTTCAAGCGGGGGTATCGAACAACCCCGCAAAATTCGATATTATATTTACCGTTACCGAAATTAAAAATTCTCTCTTTATCCAGTTCAATTACAACACCAATTTATTTAAAGAGGAAACGGTCAAACGGTTTTTCCATTACCTGGACCATATTTGTGCCGTGGTATCGGAAAACCCGGATATTGTGCTGAAGGATATTGTGATCTCACATGAACTCACCGCGGCCACTGCCGCCGTTATCGAAGCCGAAGAGGGCGATTTCGGCTTTTAGCCCTTTCAATTAACAAATAACAATTGAAAATAAAAAATTAAGAAAAGTCAAATTAAGAAATGACTTAAACCAGTCGAGGAAATTCAATGAATGAAGGATATGAAAATAATTATACCGGCCTGGAGGCAGCGGTTATCGGGATGACCGGGAGGTTCCCCAAATCCGCGGACATCCGGGAATTCTGGAAGAACCTGGCATCCGGCAACGAATGCATCACATTCTTTTCCGATGAGGAGTTAAGGGAAGCGGATGTTAGCGAAGAGTTTCTAAAAAATCCAAATTTTATTAAGGCCTATGGATGGTTGGAAGGTATCGATTTATTTGATGCGGTTTTTTTCGGGTACAGCCCGTTGGAAGCCGAATTAATGGACCCCCAGATTCGCATTTTTCATGAATGTGTTTTAGAGGCGTTGGAGAATGCCGGTTATGATCCTTATAGCTATAACAAAATGATCGGGCTTTATGCGGGGGCTTCGTCCAATTTTTATTGGCAGGCCCGGTTGGAAATGAGTGGGAAGAACGCTATTTTAGGTACCTTTACATCGAAACAATTCAATGATAAAGATTTCATGTGTACCCGTATTGCGTATAAATTGAATTTAAAAGGTCCGGCCGTTATCGTGGACACCGCGTGCTCCACCTCTTTAGTCGCCGTTCACATGGCCTACCAGGGGTTGATCGGTGGGGACTGCGATATGGCATTGGCCGGCGGCGTATCCGTCGGACTGCTGGAGAAGAGCGGTTACATTTACCAGGAGGGGATGTTGATGTCGCCCGACGGTCACAACCGGGCATTCGATGCCGAAGCAAAAGGGACCAATTTCGGGAATGCCGCCGGGGTTGTGGTTTTAAAACGGCTGGATGATGCCGTTGCCGATGGAGATACGATTTATGCCGTGATCAGGGGATCCTCCATCAATAACGATGGCGAACGAAAGTCCGCTTTTACCGCACCCAGTATCGAAGGGCAGGCGGGGGTCATTCGAACCGCGCAGAAAATGGCGGAAGTTGAACCCGAAACCATCGGTTATATCGAGACCCACGGTACCGGCACGCCCCTGGGCGACCCTGTCGAGATCGAGGGACTCAAAGCCGCTTTTAACACCCCGAAAAAACATTTCTGCAGGATCGGTTCCGTTAAAACCAATGTCGGCCACCTGGAAAGCGCGGCGGGTGTGGCCGGTTTTATTAAAACCGTACTGGCGCTGAAGAACCGCATCATCCCCGCCAGCCTCTTTTTTGAAAAATACAACCCCAGGATCGATTTTGAAAATAGTCCTTTTATTGTCAATAAAGAATCGTTCGATTGGAAACGGGACAATGGTCGACCGCTTCGGGCCGGGGTCAGTTCCTTCGGTATCGGCGGCACCAATGCCCACGTCGTCCTCGAAGAATGGCGGGAGGACCCGGGGCACACGGCGCAGGACGCGGAAGGTAAATCACCGGGATATCAACTGGTCTTACTTTCCGCTAAAACCGAAACCGCGCTGGAAAAAATGACCCGGAACCTGGCCGATCATTTGGAATACAATTTTCGCAATCCCGGGGATCCCATTAATCCCGGTTCAAACTTCGCCGATGTCGCCTATACCTTACAGGTGGGCCGGAGAGTTTATAAACAACGCCGGATGTTGGTGTGCGCCGGTTTGGAAGAGGCCGTTACCCTCTTATCCGACCCCGGTTCCCATGCGGGGAGAGTGATCACCCATTGCTCCCGGGAGGATAACCGGCCCATCGTATTTATGTTCCCGGGCCAGGGTTCCCAGTACGTGAATATGGGACGGGACCTCTACGAAGAAGACCCCCTGTTCCGTGACCGTATGGACCGCTGTTTTAAGCTGCTGGGACCCCTCATGGAGGAAAATCTCAAAGATATCCTTTACCCTTCCCCGGCGGGTAGTGGGTCCGATACGGACTATAAGTCCTATTCGGAAAAACTGAACCTGCCCGGGATCGCCCCGGTGGTGATTTTTATATTCGAGTATGCCCTGGCCGAGCTGTTGCTCTCATGGGGCATCAAACCCCATGCCATGATCGGTTACAGTTTCGGTGAATATACCGCCGCCTGTGTATCCGGCGTGTTCACTTTAGAGGATGCCTTAAAGCTGGTGGTCTTCAGGGGGAACTTGATCCGAAAGATGCCGGCCGGTGCCATGTTGAGCGTTCCCCTTTCAAGGAAAGAACTTACCCCCCTGTTACAATCGAACCCCGGCATATCGCCGGCCATCGATAACGGCCCCTCCTGTGTTGTTTCGGGCAGCGTGGATGCCGTCGGTTCCTTTGAAGAACAAATGAAGCAAAAGAGGCTGATGTGCATGAAGGTACCCGTACCCCATGCCCTTCATTCCCCCGCCATGGAGGCCGTTTCCCGGGAGTTCGAGGCGTTCCTTTCCACCCTGCCCCTGAACAAACGGGAGATTCCCTATATTTCCAATGTGACCGGTGATTGGATAACCGAAGAAGAGGCCGTGGACCCCGTCTACTGGTCTCAACATTTGAGACGGACCGTCCGGTTTGCCGACGGGATGAGAGAGTTATTAAAAGAACCCGGTTCCATATTCCTGGAAGTAGGCCCCGGCCGCGATATCAGTACCCTCGCCCTGCGGCATATCGAAACCCACGGCAGCGATAACCACCAGGTTCTCAACATGGTGAGACATCCCCATAAAACCGTTTCGGATGTCCATCACCTGTTGGACAGGATCGGCAAATTATGGCTTTACGGGCATCCCGTCGATTGGGACGCCGTCCATTCCGGCGAGAAAGGAAAGAGGAAACGAATACCGCTGCCCGCCTATCCCTTTGAACGCCAGTCCTATTGGTTTGTAGAAAAGCGTTGGGATACGGATCCCGGGGTATATTCCCAACGTCTCCCCGCCGCACAGTCCCGGACCCGGGTCACCGGTTTTTCCGATTGGTTCTATCTCCCCGCCTGGACCCGGGACGTACTGCTGCCCCCGGCGGGAAACGACGCTCCACGGCCGGGAAACTACCTGGTCTTCCTGGATGACGACCGCGGCCTGGCTTCGCGGCTGGTAAAGCACCTGGAACAGGAGGGAAATCACGTGATCGCCGTAACCCCCGGTAACCGGTTCGAGAAAAGGGGATCTGCCGGATTTGCGATCAATCCCGCTGAGACTTCGGATTATTATCGATTGTTCAAAGAACTGGGTTCCCTCGAAGTGCCGCCGTCCCGGATCGTTCACCTGTGGGGCGTCACCGTCCCGGGGAGGGATACCGGCGCCGGGGAGGAACAGGCGGGCCCGGACCGTTTTTACAGGGAACAGGAAACCGGGTTTTTTAGCCTCGTTAATATTGCAAAAGCCATCGACAGGGAGAATTTGAACCCGGCGTTTCGCATTACCGTTATAACCGACCGCCTGCAGGAAGTGACCGGGGATGAGCCGTTATCCCCGGGAAAAGCCACCGTAATCGGCGCGTTAAAAGTCATACCCCAGGAATATCCGAATATCCGCTGCCGCAGTATCGACGTGACCCTGCCCGAACCCGGGAGTCCGCAAGAGGAACGCCTGGTGACACAATTGGCTGGGGAGATCTCTTCCGATTCCAACCGCTCCCTTATCGCCTATCGCGGGAATTTCCGGTGGGTCCGCGCCTTTAACCCCCTCCACCTGGATGAGACCCTGGAAAATAGCATCCCTTCGGGGTTGAAAGAAAAGGGCGTCTACCTGGTCACCGGGGGACTCGGAGATATCGGACTTATCCTGGCCGGGTTCCTGGCGGAGAAAGTAAAAGCGAGACTCGTCCTGGTGGGCCGTTCCCCCTTCCCTCCCCGGGACCAATGGGACCGGTGGCCGTCCGAACATGGCCCGGAAGATCCCATAACGGGAAAAATAACCCGTATACGGGCCATGGAAAACGCAGGCGCCGAGGTCCTCGTCGCCGGTGCCGACGCCGGCGATATGGAACAAATGCGGGCCGTCCTGGACCGGGCCGAACAGGCTTTCGGTCCCATCGACGGCGTTATCCATGCCGCGGGTGTGATGACCGGCAGTTCCTTCACCTCCCTCCGGGATATGGAGAAAAAACACTACCTCGAACAATGCCGGGCGAAAGTAGAGGGACTTTTTGTCCTGGAAGACCTCCTGCGGGGTAAAGAACCCGGTTTTTTCTGGTTGATGTCTTCCATATCGACGGTTCTGGGCGGTCTGGGAATGGCCGCTTATGCCGCCGTCAACAGCTTTATGGATGCCTTTATCAAAACACGTCTACGTCTCGGCCGCAGCCGCTGGATCAGCGTGGACTGGGACGGAAAGGAATTGACGGAAACCCGGTCCGGGTTTCACCGCATCCTCTCCATCCCCGACCTCCACCAGGTGGTGTTCTCCAGCGGGGGGGGGCTCCAGGACCGGCTGGACCGGTGGGTGGAACTCCAGTCCCCTTCGGAGCCCGAAGAGCCATCCTCCCTCCGGCCCCGGCCTGCGCTGCCCGAGCCCTATATACCCCCCCGGAACGAGATCGAACAGACCCTTGCAAATACCTGGCAGACCCTTTTCGGGTTTGAGAAAGTGGGAACCCTGGATGATTTTATCGAACTGGGCGGGGATTCGTTAAAGGGCATTACCATGATCAACAGGGTTCACCTGGAATTGGGAGTTTCCGTTCCCCTGGGCGGCTTTTTTAAGGAACCCACCATCCGGTGGCTGGCGGAATATATTGCCGGGGCTGAAAAAAATACACGGGATTCCATCCCCCCTGTCGAGAAGAAGGAATATTATCCCGTGTCGTTTATCCAGAAACGGATATTCATACTCACCGAAATGAACAGTGAAAGCACCGCCTATAACAATATCTTTGCTCTCATAGTCGAGGGAAATCTCGATAAGGAGCGGCTGGAAGGGGCTTTAGCGGCGTTGACCCGCAGGCACGAAAGTCTTCGCACGTCCTTTGATTTGATCGATGACGAGTCCGTACAGATCGTTCATGACGAGGTTGATTTTAAAATCCGGTATATTGAAAGGGAAGGGGGGGAGGAACCGGGCCGGGGAGAGATCGAAAAGCGGATAGGGGAGTTTGTCGAACCCTTTGATCTACGAAAAGCACCTTTAATGCGAATGACCCTCATGACGTTGGACCGGGAAAAATACCTGATGTTGTTCGATATGCACCATATGATCACCGATGGAGTATCTTTCTCCGTATTGACAGGGGATTTTATCGCCCTGTATGAGAAGAAATCGCTTCCCCCCTTAACATTGCAGTATAAAGATTTTTCCCAGTGGCAGTACAGTGGAAAAGGAAAAGAAGAGATTGAAAAACAGGAGGAATATTGGCTCCGCCGGTTTGAAGACGGTGTACCCGTGTTGGACCTGCGAACCGATTTCCCCAGGCCCGACATACAGGTTTTCGAGGGTGAGCATATCGTTTTCCTGTTGGAAGGAGCGCTTAAGGAATCGCTTCTTCGGTTGGTAAAAGAAAGCGAAACCACTCTTTATATCGTGCTGCTGGCCGTTTGTAACGTGTTGTTGTTCAAATATACCGGGCAGGAAGATATCGTCGTCGGTTCGCCCGTGGCAGCCAGGGCCCATGTGGAACTGGAGAATTTGGTCGGGATGTTCATCAACGCCCTTGTGATGCGTAATTATCCCCGGGACGGTATTTCGTTCTCGGCGTTCCTGTCGGAAGTAAAGGAAAGTACCCTGACCGCCTTTGAAAACCAGGATTATCCCTTCGGAATGTTGATCGAGAAAATCGATAGGATCAAAGACCTGGGCAGGAACCCCCTGTATGATTTCGAGTTGATCGTACAAAACATCGAGGAATCGGAGTTAAAAACCGGGGGATTACGCTTCCGGCCCTATTCCTTTGAAGTCAAAACGGCCCAGGTGGATATCACCCTCGAGGTGAGGGAAGTCGGGGACGGGATGGCCTTCAAGTTCATATACTGTACCGCACTGTTCAAGCGGGAGACAATGGAACTATTTATCCGCCATTTCGAAGAGATAATGGCGGCGGTGACCGAAAACCCCGGGGTCTTGCTGAAAGATATCCGCCTCCCCCTCGATTTGGCTGCTGCCGGCGCAGCGGTTTTACAGGAAGATGAAACCAGCGATTTCGGTTTTTAACAGTCCGAAATCCCAAGGATACAAAAAAGAATTAAGGAGTATAATAAATGCTGAATGGAGCTTATTCCGAGAAATTGACCATCGCGGCCAATCAGAATCTTAAAGAGAAAGAGTATTGGCTGGATAAATTATCCGGCGAGCCGGAGAAAGCCGTGTTTTTTTACGACTATCAAGTTATAGAAACCGTACCGGGAGTAACCGGCGGGAAAAAAGAAGCAGAAATCTTTGAGTTTACCGGCGAAATGTTTCAACTGCTGATGAAATTAAGCAACGGTTCCGATGCCCGTTTGCAAATGATACTGACGGCCGCGTTGACGGCACTGCTCCATAAGTACACCGGCTGTTCGGATATTATCCTGGGGACCCCCATATATAAGCAGGAGGCGGGTTCCGAGTTTATCAACACCGTGCTGGCCTTAAGGAACACCGTGAAAGAGAATATGACCTTTAAAGAACTGCTGCTGCAGGTGCGAAAGACCATCGTGGAGGCCGTGGAAAACCAGAACTACCCTATCGAAATATTGGTGGAGAAGCTCGACCTGGAGGTAACCCCCGGCCTGTTCCCCCTCTTCGATACCGCGGTGGCGGTGGAAAATGTTCAGCCCAAAGAGTATCTCGAGCCTGTTTATGAAGATATCAATATGCTTTTCGTGTTCAAACGGACCGACGTTTCCGTGAACGTTGTCCTCGAGTATAATTCTGCCCGGTATAAAAAGACCACTGTTCAGCGGATTGCCGCTCATTTTACGTTACTCCTGGAAACCGTGCTCCGGGATGTGGACCGGGAAGTCACCCGGGTCGAGATACTGACCCGGGAGGAGCGGAAACAGTTGTTGGAAGACTTTAATAATAAAACCCCGGATTACCCGTCGAATATGCCCTTCCACCGGTTGTTCGAGGAAGAGGCGGCGCGGACCCCCCACGCCGCTGCCGTATTGTCCTTTGACCGGGAAGCGGCCCTCCGCCCCCGCCCGGAAGTCGGCGGACTGCATTTCACCTATGATGTTTTAAACCGAAAAGCCAACCGGCTGGCACGGGTATTAAGGCGCGGCGGCATCGGCGCCGATACCGTCGTATCGTTGATGATGGACCGCACCATGGAGATGATCGTAGGGGTTCTGGGGATCATGAAGGCCGGGGGCGCTTACCTTCCGGTGGACCCCGATTACCCCGACGAACGTATCGCTTTTATGCTGGAGGACAGCAAGACCCCTCTCCTGGTCACCCGGAAATACCTGTTGGAAGCCACCGCCCTGGACTATGGAAATCCCGTTATCGATCTGGACGATCCCGCCATCGATGAGGAAGAACACGCGAATCTCGCCCTTACTCCCCCCGTACAGCCCGGGGACCTGGTCTATGTCGTTTACACCTCCGGTTCCACCGGCAAACCCAAGGGGGTCATGGTGCAGCACGATCAATTTGTCAATGCCGCTCTCGGATGGCGGGACGAGTACCGCCTGCGGGAAATCGAGGTGAATCACCTGCAGTTGGCCAGCTTTTCCTTCGATGTTTTTGCCGGGGACGTGGCCAGGACGTTTTTGAACGGGGGAAAAATGGTGATAGCCCCCACCTTCATCCTGGACGCCCGGGCCTTTTACAACCTGATAATCCTTCACCGGGTGACCCTGCTGGAATCCACGCCGTCGTATGTGATCCCTTTTATGGATTATGTGTACGAGGGCGGCCTGGATGTGTCGTCCCTTAAATTGTTGATCCTGGGTTCGGATATTTGTCCGGCGGTGGACTTTAAACGCCTGCTCTTGCGTTTCGGTGGGCGGATGCGCATCCTGAACAGTTACGGGGTGACCGAGGCTACCATCGACAGTAGTTATTACGAGGAGGACGTGTCCGACGTTCCCGTAAGCGGGAATGTTCCCATCGGGAAACCGCTGCCCAACGTGAAGTTTTATATCCTGGACGCTCACCGGGACCCGGTGCCCGTGGGTGTGCCCGGTGAGTTGTATATCGGCGGCGCCGGTGTGGCCCGGGGTTATCTATACAGGGAAGAGTTAACCGCCCAACGGCTGCTGCCCGATCCCTTCGACAGCGGCGGCAGGATGTATAAAACCGGTGACCGGGCGCGGTGGCTGCCCTGTGGCAACGTCGAGTTCCTGGGCAGGATGGACAACCAGGTAAAAATACGGGGGTTCCGGGTCGAATTGGGAGAGATCGAAAACCGGTTGCTGGAGCATGAGAATATAAAAGAAGCGGTGGTGCTGGTAAAGGGCGGGGAAAATGAAACCGCCGAAAAATACATTTGCGCCTACATTGTACCGGAAAATCCGGGACAGATTTCGCAGGACCCCGACACCGCCCACCAATGGACAGGGGAATTAAAAGATTACCTGTCCAGGCGACTGCCCAATTATATGGTACCCGGCTATATCGTCCGGTTGGAGCGCATTCCCCTGACTCCCAATGGAAAAGTGGACAGGAAAGCCCTGATGGCCCTCAAGGAGGTTCGCCTGCAATTGCGCGCCGCTTTCGTGGCCCCCCGGAATGAAATGGAAAACCTGATCGCCGGGATATGGAGAGAAGTCCTGGGCCTGGAGGAAGTCGGGATCCACGATAACTTTTTCGACATCGGCGGAAACTCCTTCGACATTATAAAAGTAAACAGTAAATTGGAAAAAGAACTGGAACGGAATAATCCCGTGATCAAGTTGTTTAAATATCCCACCATCGGCACCCTGGCCCATTACCTGGAGCACGGGGAAAACGAAGAAGACTTCACCGGTGACAATGAGAACGTAACGGAGAAAAAGGACCAGGGTAAAGATCGATTAAAAGAGAGGACCCGGAGACGGAAGACGGATATAAGGAGCGACGTATGAGCGAGAATGGAGCAACAGGACTTGAAATTGCGGTAATCGGCATGGCCGGCCGTTTCCCCGGTGCCGGAAGTGTGGAGGAATTCTGGGAAAATTTAAAAAACGGCGTGGAATCCATAACCTTTTTCAGCGAAGAGCAGTTGAAGCAAGAGGGGGCCGACGACCAATTGCTGGCGAACCCCGCTTTTGTCAAGGCCGGGGGTATGCTGGACGGTATCGAATACTTTGAACCCACTTTTTTTAACCTTACCCCCAACGAGGCCGAGGTCATGGACCCGCAGTTGAGGGTGTTCATGGAGTGTACGTGGGAAGCGCTGGAAAATGCCGGTTACGATCCCGGGACTTATGGGGGGGCCATCGGCGTTTATGCCGGGAACGGAAGCAATCACTATTGGATTGCCAGGACCATATTCAGTCAAAAAATTCAGTTTTTAGGGCATTTTAAAGCCAACCTGCTGCAGATCCATTTTAGTACCCAGGTGTCTTATCGTCTAAATTTGAGGGGACCCAGTTTTACGCTCAATACCGCCTGTTCCACGTCCCTCACGGCCATTCACACCGCGTGCATGGGGTTGTTGGCCTCCGAGTGCGATATGGCCCTGGCCGGCGGCGTTTCCATCGGTCTTCCCCCGGTTGGCGGTTACATGTACCGGGAGGGCGGCGTGGCTTCCCCGGATGGGCACTGCCGGGCCTTCGACGCCGCTGCAAAGGGAACCGTGGGCGGCAGCGGCTCCGCCGTTGTCCTGTTAAAACGACTGGACGATGCCCTGCAAGACGGCGATTTTATTTATGCCGTGGTAAAAGGCACGGCCATCAATAACGACGGTTTCCGAAAGGTGGGGTATACCGCGCCCAGTATCGAGGGCCAGGCCGAAGCCATTCGCGCCGCATACATCATGGCGGAAGTAAAACCCGAAACCGTCAACTATATCGAAACCCACGGCACCGGGACCGAACTGGGCGACCCCGTGGAAATAGAAGCCCTGGGCATGGTGTTCGGCAATGCCGGAAAAGGGTCCATTCCCATCGGTTCCGTTAAAACCAACGTGGGCCACCTGGACGAGGCCGCGGGAGCCGCCGGGTTCATCAAGGCGGTAATGGTGCTGAAAGAGGGCCGGGTCCCGCCCAGTTTGCACTTCAAAAACCCGAACCCCCGCATCGATTTTGAAAACAGCCCTTTCTTTGTCTGTAACGGGTCGATCGACCTGGGAGCGGATGACGTGGAACCGGTCAACGGTTATCCCCTGAGGGCCGGGGTCAGTTCCTTCGGACTGGGCGGCACCAATGCCCATGCCGTGCTGGAGGAGTGGTCGCCCCGGTCGCCGCTGTACCCGGGAACCGGGACGGATACGGCTTCCAGGGATTGCCAATTGGTCTTGCTCTCCGCCAGGACCAAAACGGCATTGGAGAAGCAGACGGCCAATGTCGTGGATTATTTTAACCGGAACCCCGGCGTCAACCTGGCCAACGCGGTATATACCCTCCATGTCGGACGGAGGGCCTTTCCTTACCGGCGAATGGCACTGGTTTCCACCGGCGGCGGTGTAGAAACACGGGATGCCCTGACCGTTCATGCCCAAAAGGTAAAGAGCTTTTATTCCAGGGAACAGGAACGGCCGGCGGTATTTTTGATCTCCGGCCAGGGTTCCCAGTATGAAAATATGGGGAGGGATCTGTACCTCGAGGAAACGTATTTCCGGGAAACGGTGGACCGGTGTTTCGAGATCGTTAACCCCCTGGTGGGTTCCGACCTGAAAGAAATACTCTATCCCTCTTTGGGGGATAATAGGTCCAATGGGACCGATAAGACCGATGAGTCCCATTCGGAAGAAATTCATCGCACCGAAGTTACCCAGCCCGTCGTATTCATTTTCGAATATGCCCTCGCAAAGCTGTTGATGAAATGGGGGATCACGCCCCGTGCGATGATCGGGTACAGCATGGGAGAGTATGTGGCCGCGTGTCTGTCCGGTGTGCTCTCCCTGGAGGGTGCGTTGAAACTGGTGACCCTCAGGGGGCAGTTGATGCAAAAGACCCCGGATGCCGCCATGTTGAGCGTTCCGCTCCCGGAGAAGGATTTACTGGAACTGCTCGGGGATAACAACGACGTATTCCCTGCCATTATGAACGGTCCGTCCTGTGTGGTTACCGGGGCCGCCGGTGCCGTCGGGGCCTTTGAAACCCGGATGAAAGAGAAGCGGTTGTTGTGTGCGCCCATCAACATGGGCCATGCGGTGCATTCGCCGCTGATGGAACCGGTCAGGGAAGCCTTTGAGAAAAGGGTAGGGGAGGTCGCCCCCGGCGCCCCCGGGATACCTTACATATCGAATGTCACGGGCAATTGGATCACCGGTGGGGAAACCGAGGACCCCGGGTACTGGGGGAAACATTTGTGCAGCACGGTCCGGTTTTCCGATGGTGTCGGGGAGTTGTTGAAAATAGAAAATGCGGTTTTTATCGAGATCGGACCGGGCAGGGTATTAAGTAACATTGTCCGCCAGTTATCGCCCCCGGGAAAAGAGAAGGCCCGGAAGATCGTGAATACGGTGAAACATCAGCAGGAGCAAGTCACCGACGATTTTTTCCTGTTGAGCAAGATAGGGGAGTTGTGGCTTTACGGGATGCACATCGATTGGGATGGATTTTATTCCGGCGAGAAGAGGCACCGTATCCCGCTGCCCACATATCCCTTCGAGCGCCGGCGTTATTGGAGCGATGTCGATCCCTTTAAGAAATTGGCCCAGATACAGGAACGGGCCGGTGGAAACCTGTCGATGGATGAATTCCGGGAAGTATCCCCCTCCCCCTCATCATCCCCCTCATCATCCCCCTCATCATCCCCCTCATCTTCCTCTCCGCCGTCTTCACCGTCACCGGAAGCGGGGCCAAATGAGTACGAATTCGATGAAGAGGCTTATGAAGCGCCCCGCGATGAACTGGAACAGAATATTGCCGGTCTCTGGCAGGATTTCCTCGGGTTCGAGCGGATCGGTATCAACGACAATTTTTTCGATATCAACGGGGATTCCCTGACCGCCACGCAATTGATCACCCGTCTCCAGCAGATCTACCCGGTGGAAATCTCGCTGCAGCGTTTTTTCGAGGACCCCACCATCGCCCGCCTGGCGGAACAGATCAGGGAACTGTTGATCGAACGGGTAAAAGAGCTCTCAGAGGAAGAGCTGGAAAATCTGGCCGGAACTATGTAATAGAAAACAGGAGGAAATAATATGTCATTGCAAGAAGAAACAGCGAACGGTAAAACCGCCCTTTCGTCGAAGCAGCAAGCGGTATTGGAAAAATTGTTAAAGGGAAAAGTCGCGACTAATCTTACGGCACCGAAGATACCCAAACGAGAAGTATATTCCCCCGTGGTTTTGTCGTTTGCGCAGCAGCGGTTATGGGTGTTGGACCGGTTGGTCCCGGGTAACCCGTTTTACAATCTCCCCACGGCCATTTATCTACCCGGTGAAATAGACGATTCGATATTCGAACGGGCAGTCAACGAAATGTTACGGCGGCACGAATCGCTGCGAACGTTGTTTTCCATGGAAGAGGAACAGCCCGTGCAGGTCGTCCTGCCGGAATTGAAAATAAAGGTGGATGTCATCGATTTGCAAGGACTCTCCCCTTCGGAGCAAAAAGAGGACGTTTCCAGGCGGCTCACCGAAGAGGCGGGAAAGCCTTTTAACCTGGAACTAGGTCCTTTACTGCGCGTGATGCTGATACACCTGGGAAAAGATCAACACGTATTATTATTTACCATGCACCATATTGTTTCCGATGCCTGGTCCATCGAGGTATTCGTCGATGAATTGAGTACCGTATATGCCGCGTTTGCGGAGGGGATGCCGTCGCCGCTCCCGGAATTGTCCGTTCATTATGCCGATTTCGCCGTGTGGCAGCGCCGGTGGATGCAGGGGGATATACTGGAGAAACAACTCTCCTATTGGAGAGGATTATTAAGCGGGGAGCTTCCCATCCTCGAACTGCCGACGGATAAACAACGTCCCGCGGTTTCCTCCTACCGGGGCGCGAAGAAGTACATACAGGTACCGGGGCATGTCGGCCGGGGACTCATCGAATTGGGCCGGGTGGAAAAGTGCAGTACTTTTATGACACTGTTGGCCGCATTTAACGTATTTCTTTACCGGTATTCCGGGCAGGAGGATATGATGGTGGGTTCTCCCATTGCCAATCGCAACAGGGAAGAACTGGAGAAGATGATCGGTTTTTTTGCCAACACCCTGGTATTTCGAACCGACCTTTCGGGTAATCCCACTTTCCGCGATCTTTTGGACCGGGTGCGAAAAGTGACGTCCGGTGCTTACGATAACCAGGACCTGCCGTTTGAAAAATTGGTAGAGGAGTTTCAACCGGACCGTTACATGAGTCATACACCGTTTTTCCAGGTCATGTTCAATTTTATGAGTGCGCAGTCCAAAGGCCGGAAGGGGGCGTCTTCCACTTCCGCCGCGACGGCCGCGCCGGCGGAGGAGCCGGGTTCGCCCGGGATCAGCGAGCTGGGGGTCGATAACCAGACCTCCAAGTTCGACCTGTGGTTTACCATGAGCCAGGGGGGCGACCGCCTGAACGGGGCCGTGGAGTACAATACGGATATATTCGAGGAAACCACTATTACCCGGATGATCGAGAATTTCAGCACGCTGTTGGAGGGGATCGCGGCCGATCCCGACTGCCGTATCGATGACTTTCCCCTCCTGTCGGAACGGGAGAAAGAAGAACTGCTTGTCCGGTGGAACGACACGGCGGAGGAGTACCGGCTGCGCTGTCTCCATCATGCCTTCGAGCAGCAGGCGGCACTTACCCCGGAAGCGCCCGCCGTGATGTTCGAGGAGGATCAACTCACTTACGCGGAATTGAACCGGCGGTCCGACGGCCTGGCTTTTCGCCTGCGCGAAATGGGGGTAACCGTGGATACGCCGGTGGGGGTTTGCATGGAGCGTTCGTTTGAAATGGTGACGGCGCTGTTGGGAATCTTGAAAGCGGGGGGTGCTTACCTGCCGCTGGACCCGGAATACCCGGTGGATCGCCTTGCTTTTATATTGAACGATGCACGACTATCCATTCTCCTGGCACAGGAAACCCTCCGCGATGTCTTGCCCCCCTTCGACGGCGAGATCGTTACCCTCGGTGCCGCCGGTGCCGAGGCCGAGGGGCCGGACCGGGGACCCGGCGTGGATATTTCCGTGGATAATCTTGCTTATATTATATATACCTCCGGTTCCACAGGCAGACCCAAGGGGGCCATGGTGCCCCACAAGGGTATTTCCAACCGCCTGCAGTGGATGCAGGGGGCTTACGGCCTGACCGCGGAAGACCGGGTGCTCCAGAAGACACCGTATAGTTTCGATGTATCGGTGTGGGAGTTCTTCTGGCCGCTGCTGACGGGTGCGGTATTGGTTCTGGCCCGGCCCGGCGGGCAGAAGGACGGCGCTTACCTGGCGGAAGCGATCAGGGCGAAAGGCGTGACCACCATGCATTTTGTCCCGACGATGTTGAATGCGTTTTTGGAGACCCCCGGTCTCCGGGCGCTGGATTCGTTAAAGCGGGTGATTTGCAGCGGCGAGGCCCTGGCGCCGGAGTACCGGGACCGGTTTTTCGAACGTATGCCTCCCCATACGGAGCTTCACAACCTGTACGGTCCGACAGAGGCGTCGGTGGATGTCACGGCCTGGGCGTGTGAACGGGAAGATGACCGTCCCGTGGTGCCCATCGGCCGCCCCATTGCCAATACCCGGATTTACATATTGGACCGCCATTCAAACCCGGTGCCCGTGGGTGTTCACGGCGAACTGCACATCGGCGGAGTCCAACTGGCCCGCGGGTATCTCAATCGCCCCGACTTAACAATAAAAAGTTTTGTGGGGGTCCAGGGGGCAGTTTTTCAAAAGAGCCCCCTGGTCGCCGAAGGCCGACTTTACAAAACCGGTGACCTGTGTCGTTGGCTGCCGGACGGCAGTATCGATTTTATCGGCCGACTGGATTTCCAGGTCAAAGTACGGGGTTTTCGTATCGAATTGGGTGAGATCGAGTCCCCCCTCCGGCACCATCCCTTTGTCGAGGACGGCGTCGTACTGGCGCGGGAAGACAGTCCCGGATCGAAAGACAAAAAATTAACCGCCTACGTGGTCCCGCACCCTGAATTCTGGCGTTCGTATAAAGAAAGATCAGGCACCGATCTCCCGGATCAGCAGGTTTCCGATTGGGGGGGAGTATTTGACGATGCGTACCGTAAAGACCCCGGCGGGCCGGACCCCACCTTCAATATTATCGGCTGGAACAGCAGTTATACCGGTGACCCGCTGCCCGCGGAAGAGATGCGCCTCTGGGTAGATCACACGGTCGAGCGAATTCTTTCCCTGAAGCCCCGGGATGTCCTTGAGATCGGCTGCGGTACAGGGCTTTTTCTCTTTAGAATCATTCCCTACTGCCGGTGGTACCGGGGTACCGACATTGCGCAGGAAGGGCTGGATTATATTAACCGTGAGTTGGAGCGGTTAAAACATGAAGACCGCGCATCAAAGTCCTGGGCGGAAGTCGAATTAAAGCGGTGCAGCGCGGATAAATTCAAGGGGATTCCCCAGAATCACCTGGACCTGGTCATCCTCAATTCCGTGGCCCAGTATTTCCCGTCGGTGGATTACCTGCTGGATGTGTTGGAAAACGCCGTAACCAGGATAAAACCCGGCGGCCATGTTTTCCTGGGCGACATCCGCAGCCTTCCGCTGCTGAAAGCTTTCCACGCTTCCGTCGAATTTCACAAGGCCGAGGCCGGCGAGACCCGTGAACAGGTTCTCCGTCGCGCAATGAACCGCATGGCCATGGAACAGGAGTTGGTGGTGGACCCCCAATTCTTTATTGCCCTGAAACAGCGGCTGCCCAAGATCGGGGATGTCGAAATCCTGTTGAAATACGGTCCTTATTCCAATGAACTCTCGAAATTTAGGTACGATGTTATTCTCCATGTCGATAAGCCGGGGGCCGCGGAAAATTCTCCCGGTCCCGCTTCCTTTTGCGTGGATTGGCAAAAGGAGGGACTCACCCTGCCCGGGGTACGGCGGATGCTGGCGGAGGACAAACCCGAAACCGTTGTTTTCACCGATATCCCCAACGGCCGTATTTCAAGGGATATGCAGGTGTTGAAGTGGTTGACCGGTACGGATGAACCGTCAACCGCCGGTAAATTCCGTGATGTCACCGGGGGATTGACGGAAACCGCGGTGGACCCCGAGGATTTCCGGGAAATGGCCGGGGAACTCTCTTTCAAAATCGCGATCAGGCTCCCGGCTTCCGGGTCGCCGGGTACTTACGATGCGGTCCTTGCCCACGGCGGCGGACGACTCCCCGTAACGGCGGCGGCGGCGGAGGAGGCTGAACCGGGTTCCTGGTCCTCTTATACGAATAACCCGCTGCTTACCAGGGCATCGGGCGAACTGGTGCCCGGGCTGCGCGATTATTTAAAGGAGCGTCTGCCCGGGTATATGGTCCCCACCAACATCGTCCTGCTGGAAAAGCTGCCCATACTGTCCAACGGTAAACTGGATCGCAAAGCCCTTCCGCAGCCGCTCCTGGTAAAGCTGAGTCTCGACGAAGAGATCCTCGCGCCCACCAACGAAGTGGAAGCCTTATTGGTCGATATCTGGTCCAGTGTTTTGCATATCGAAAAGATCGGTACCAATCATAATTTTTTCGAATTGGGCGGCGACTCCATAAATGCCATCCAGGTGATCTCCAGGACCAATAAAAACGGTTTCGAGCTTACCGTGCAGGACCTTTACCAGAACCTCACCATTGTCGAATTGGCCCGGGTCGCGGAAAAAAAGCGTGTCCTTATCGCCGATGAAGACGCGGCGGCAGACATGCTCCCACCCACCATCGACAGGGAAAAACTCCTGCGCCGTTTGCCGCCGGAAGCCGACCCGGATAATATCTTCCCCATGACTTCCTATCAACGGCACATGTTGTTTAATTATTTAAATGATCCCATCGGTGAAAATGAACCCGGGGTATTTATCACCCAGAATGTGAGCGCGGTGCAGATCCCGTCCCTGGATATTTCGATTTTCAGGGAAGCGTTCAAGCGGGTAACCGAAATTTACCCTTATGTGCGTACGGCTTTTATGTGGGAGGACCTCGAAGAACCTTTGCAGGTGGTATACAAAGAGCTGGATTCGACGATCGACTACCTTGATTGGAGTCGCCTGCCCCGGTGGATCTGCGAACTGAAAGTCAGGGCCTTTGCGGAAGCGGATGCCCGAAAAGGGTTTGACCGTTCCAGGCCCGAGGTTTTTCGTATAACCGTTATAAAGGTGGGGCGAATCGATTACCGGATTGTCTATACCGTCGATTATATGAAGGTAGACGGGTGGAGTTCCAATATTATCCAGAATTCCCTCGTGGGCTATTCCTCTGCTTTGTCCGCCGGGCAGGGCATCCAGTTGGACAGCAATGATGATTATAAAAAATATGTTGCCTGGTTGAGAAAACAGGATTTGTCCTCCATCGAACCGTTTTGGAGGCGGATGCAGTATGAAGCCGGCGACGAGTTTCTTACGCCTCTCATCGAGCGGGCCCCCAAAAACAAACCGAAATTAAGAAAAAGGAGCGGCCACGTCAACAATTATTTTTACCTCACCGTGGAAGAAACCGCTAAATTGGAATCCATTCTAAAACAAAATCATTCGGTTTTGAGTTCTATCGGATGGGCAATCTGGTCGATTCTTTTGAGCTGCTACACCGGCCGGGAAAAAGTTATTTTCGGTGTTTTGCTCTCCGGCCGTGCCAGTGCCCTGGCAATGGTCGAGGAAATGATCGGGGAAACCATCAACATCCTGCCCGCCCAGGTGGAAATAGCCCCTGAAACAACGATGTTGAAATGGTTGAAAGAGCTCTGGGAGTACCAGGTTGAACACAGCGGGTATGATTATACGCCGCAGGACAGGGTCCGAGAATGGTGGGGTGTTCCGCCGGAAAAATACCTGTTCGAGAGCTATGTGGTGGTACAGAATTTCCCGGATGAGACCAGGTACCTTAAAAACCAGGCAAAACCGACTCGAACGTCCCACCAATATACCGCCAGGATGGAAATCCCGCTGAGAGTGGATGTCTATCCCGGCCGGGAAATAGCCATTATCTTTCATTATTATAAACGGTCTTTCCGCGATGCGTCCATTAAACGGATGCTCGCCGATTTCCGGACACTGCTGCTCAAATTCATCGAAGACCCCAACCTGACGGTTGGAGAGATGAAACGTCTAATTACTAAGTTTTGATTACTAAAAAAGGAGTATCGATGAAAAATAAAAAAAATTTCCAATGTACGGCTTTGTTTTTAACGTTGTTGTTGGCGGCGGTCCCCTGGAATGTGCCGCTGACCGCCGCGGACGGTACCGATACCGGGTCCGCCATGACCGGGGTGGAAGAGACGGTGGAAGAATTGATGCGGGAGGGGAACATACCGGGACTCAGCCTTGTGATAGCCCGGGGCGATGAACCGGTAATCGTAAAGAGCTTCGGGTATGCCGACCGTGAAGCGCAAATCCCGGTTACCCCCCGGACATTGTTCCAGTTGGGGTCTACCAGTAAAGCCTTTACCGGGCTGGCCGCCCTGAAATGCGAAACCGACGGTCTGCTGGACCCGGATGCTCACGTATCCAAATACCTGCCCTGGTTTTATACGGTTTATGATGGGGAGAGGCAGGAGATCACCGTCCGGCAATTACTGTACCAGACGAGCGGCATCCCCACGCGGGCGGTTTCGGATATTCCCCAAAGCGACGCCGACGATGCGTTGGAGCAAACGGTCCGGGGGTTGGTGGGTATCGAGCTCGACCACCTGCCCGGGAAAAAATTCACCTATTCCACGGTCAATTACGACATCGTCGGGCTGATTATCCGGGAAGTGACGGGTATGAGTTATGAAAAGTATATGCGCAAACATATCCTCGCCCCCCTGGGCTTGAACCATACCCGCGTGGGGGAAGCGGACCTTGACCCGGATGAAGACCCCGGCCGTATGGCGGCGGGTTATAAAATCGGCTTTTTCAAGGCCCGGAGGTACCGTGCTCCCGTATATCGCGGCAACACCCCCGCCGGTTATATCATCTCCGATGGGGAAGATATGGGACGGTGGCTGCGATTCCAAATCGGAACGGAACAAAGTCCGTTGACCGGTTTGATAGAAAAAAGCCACCTGCGCGATAAAACCGTTCCCCCCAATACCTTCACCCTGACATCTTATGCCGCGGGATGGATGGTAAGCCTCGACGGCAGCGGTACCATCCTGCACAGCGGTTTGAATCCCAATTTCACCTCCGACATTATTTTTAATCCCGAAGACAAAACCGGCGTGATGGTGCTGGCCAATTCCAACAGCGGTTACACGTCCTATATCGCACAAACGGTGATGAATCTCCTTCACGGCGAAGGACTGCCGAAATTCGCGGCCCCGGGTGACGGGATGGACAAGGGCAGTTCCCTTTTCTCTATCTTTTTCGGCCTTTGCACCCTTCTCGGGATCCTTTTTCTCGGATGGCTGGGTCTGGGTATTGTGAAGGGTACTCGCCGGTTTGAAGCCGTTACTCCCGGGAAGGTCCTCCGGTTGACGGTGCCTCCTTTGCTGACGCTGCCCTTTTTGGTGGGGATTTACTTGCTGCCGCAGGCGATGGCCGGCGCCTCATGGGAATCGGCATTGGTATGGGGACCCGTGAGTTTTCAAGCTGCCGTAATCCTGCTGTTGATCGCCATGGTTGTCGGTTATACCGGTTATATCTTCTCCGTTCTCTTCCCCCTGCGGAACGAGTACCTCCGGTCCGCTCCCCTGCTGGTGCTCATCAGCATTACAAGCGGTATCGCCAATGCCGTGGTGATCTTCCTGATCAGTATCGCCCTGTTCACCCCTATCAAAAAAGGGTATCTCATCTATTATTTCGGCCTGGCGGCGGTGGTGTATGTGGCCGGCCGGAAAATCCTTCAAACCCGGCTTATTAAACTCACTCACCGGATCATTTATGATTTGAGAGTGAAATTGGTGGACAAGATTTTTCATACATCCTACCAGAGATTTGAGAAACTCGAAAGCGGACGGATACTGGCGACGTTGAGCAACGATACCGGTCAGATCGGTAATGCCGCCGGAGTTTTTGTAACCATCGTCAGCAGCGCGGTTACCGTTATCGGTGCCTTTATTTACCTGGCCACCATTGCCTTCTGGGCCACCATGGTGACATTGATCATGGTGGGACTTATTGCCGTGGTCTATTACCTGGTGAGTCAGAAAGCCAATGCCTATTTTAACGAGGCCAGGAATACGCAGAACACCTATATGGGCTTACTCACCGGCCTGCAGGACGGGTTCAAGGAGTTGAGCCTCCACTACAAGAAGAAATTAGCCTTCAAATCCGATGTGGAAGGCATTTGCGGTCAATTCCGGGACAAGCTCATCACCGCATCGGTTAAATTCGTTAATGCCTTCATGGTGGGGGAGACCTTGCTTATCGTGGTCCTGGCCTGCGTCGCCTTTATCGTCCCCGTCCTGTTTCCCAATATCAAGAACCTAACGTTAATGGGATTTCTCATGGTACTGCTCTACCTGATCGGACCGGTAAACAGTATCCTGGGCACCGTCCCCGGTATCATGCAAATCCGTATATCCTGGGACCGCGTGAAGCAGTTTATGAAAGATGTCCCGGCCAATATGAGCCCCGAGGATGCGGACCTGCTGCCCGACACGTCACAACCCGTGAATAATTTTAAAGGCAAAGGCATTTTCTTCGAATATGAAGCCGAAGAGGAGAGTGAAAAATTCGCCGTCGGACCGGTGGATTTCGAGGCCAATAAAGGCGAGATCACCTTTATCGTCGGTGGAAACGGAAGCGGGAAAACCACCCTGGCAAAGATCCTTACCGGCCTCTATATCCCGGATAAGGGATCAATTACCATCGATGGGGAAGAGATCGACAATTACCGACTGGGCGAATATTTCTCCGTTGTTTTCGGCGATTTTCACCTCTTTGAAAAACTCTACGATGTGGACCTTACCGACAGGGAAGGCGAAGCCTGGGAATACCTTAAATTGTTACGACTGGATAAAAAGGTCAGGCTGGAAAAGGACAAATTCAGCACATTGGAACTCTCCGGCGGGCAGCGAAAACGGCTGGCACTGCTGCGCTGTTACCTCGAGGACCGCCCCATATACCTCTTCGATGAAGTGGCCGCAGACCAGGACCCTGAATTCAGGAAATTTTTCTACAGGAGCCTCCTGCCCAAAATGAAAGAAAACGGGAAAACCGTGATCGCTATTACCCATGACGATCACTATTTCGATGTGGCCGACCGCGTCATCAAAATGGATATGGGAAAAATGGTAATCATCGACGATACCGCCGCTCTTAGTGTGACCCGGTAACGGATGTGGCAATAAATTTATATTTATGATAAAATATCTTTTTCAATTATTAGGAGGACCCAGGTATGAGAAAAATGCTCAGGAGATGTAGTGCATCGCGATTTGTTTTTACCGTATGTTTGTTGTTCCCGTTGTTTTCATTTTACGTTTTCGGCTCCGAGGGGCCGCTCCCCAATGTACCCAGGGTGGATTCCAAAGTTCGTGTGGACGGGGTGATGGATGAAGACGCCTGGCAAAAGGCCCTGAAACTGGAACTCGATTACGAGGTGAATCCCGGGGAAAACATCAAACCGCCGGTTCGTACGGAAGTCTTTTTCCTTTACAGTAAGTCAAGTCTTTACGTGGCGTTTCGCTGTTATGATCCCGACCCGTCGAGTATACGCGCCCGCCTCACGGACAGGGATAAGATCACCGGCGACGACCTCGTGGGTATCACCCTGGATACCTTTAATGCCCAGCGCCGTGCCTATACGTTCATGTGTAATGCTTTCGGTATCCAGAACGATATGCTCGAAACCAATACCTCCGCGGATGACAGTTGGGACGCCATCTGGGAATCGGCGGGAAAGATCAACGATGAAGGATACGTGGTGGAGATGGCCATCCCGTTTCGCGCGCTCAATTTCCAGCGTAAGAAAGAAGAACAGGTATGGGGACTCGATGCCGTTCGTTCGTATCCCCGGAACCTGCCCCATTTTATCGGGCTTATCCCCCGTGATCGCGGCGATAATTGTTACCTGTGCCAGTTGGCGAAAGTAAAAGGGTTCAAGGGGGCCGTACCGGGAAGGAACATCGAGATCGCTCCCTCGCTTTCCGGGGTGTTGACCCAGGAACGCGAGCAGTTTCCGGATGGGAAGTTCCAAAAGAAGGATGATAAATTGGAGCCCGGCGTTACCGCAATGTGGGGATTTACCCCGAACATGACCCTTAGTGCGACGGTTAACCCGGATTTTTCCCAGGTGGAAGCGGATGTGGCGCAATTGGACATTAACACCCAGTATGCCCTCCAATATCCTGAAAAACGTCCGTTTTTCCTCGAGGGAATCAATATTTTCAGGACCCGGATGCCCATCGTCTATACCCGGACCCTTGCCGATCCCGACTGGGGGATCAAGTTGACCGGGAAGGAAGGTCCCCATACCGTGGGTTTTTATTCGGTCCGGGACAGTCTCACCAATTTTATTTTTCCCGCCAGCCGGTGGACCCAGCGGGCATCGGAACCCATGAATACCATCGGTTCGGTGCTGCGGTACCGTTACGACGTGGGGAAAGCTTCCACGGTGGGTGTGTTGGTGACGGACCGCGAGGGAGACGATTACTATAACCGGGTTGTCGGCGGCGACGTTTACTGGCGGTTTTCCGCTCACAAGCAGGTCAGCGTTCAATTCCTGGGGTCCCAGACCCGTTATCCGGACCAATTGGCGGCGGACAATTGGCAGGAACAGGGTAAGTTTAGCGGTACCGCCCTGGATTTCAATTTCAGGCATTCCAGCCGGAATTTCGGGTATTACCTTTTTTACCAGCAGGCCACCCCCGATTTCCGCGCCGACCTGGGTTTTATGCCGCAGGTGGGGTACCGGAATGTCACGAGTGGGATGATCTATGCATGGCACCGCAATCCCGGCCATTGGTTCACCTTTATCAATGTCGTCCCCCAGGTTCAATATGAAGTCGATTTCAACGACGAGCTTATTTACAAGAGTTTCAATGTAAACGTCAATTATACCGGTCCCCTTCAAACCAGTATCAGCCTGTGGGGCTACCTTGGGAAGCGGGAATACCTGGGAAATATTTACGATAACAATTATATGCAGGGGTATTTTGAAATTCAGCCGACGGGGTCGCTTACCTTTGCGATTTTGGGGATTTTCGGCGACCATATCGATTTCGAGAACGGCCGCGGCGGTTCGCGGATACTGCTTAACCCCACGCTTTTGTACAAGTTCGGCCTGCATTTTTCCCTGGCCCTGGATCATACTTTCGAGCGGTTCACCATCGATGAAGGGCGCCTTTACACGGCCAATGTCACGTACCTGAAAGCGGTTTACCAGTTTAGCCGGCGGGCTTTTTTAAGGGCCATCCTGCAATATATCGATTACGATTTTAACTCGAAGTACTATCTGGATGGCCGCGATCCCGAATACAAACACTTTTTTACCCAGATCCTTTTTTCTTATAAGATCAACCCCAGGACCGTACTTTTCCTGGGGTATTCCGATGACCACTACGGTTTCAGCTTCATCCCCATGACCCAGAACAACCGGACATTCTTTCTCAAACTCGGATACGCGTTCATGTTATAAGAGTTTAATAATTCCGCTTTAATAAGGGCGGTCTTTCGGGCAAAAGAAAAGCAGTCCCGAAGGACCGTCCTTTTTTTTTATCCCGCCGACCCATTTATATGGAATTCCTAAAAGCACCGTCAACTTTTTAAAAACGTTTCCCACCCATGCTGGGGGTGCCGTTTGTAGAACCCGGGAATTAAAGCCTTTTTTGCCTGTCACTTTTTTCAAATTTTTTTGTGCGTAAAAGCACTGAATGGAAGAAATCCCGTTAATTAATCCGGCTAATCCTTTATCCCGGTCCCTGACCCGTCACTGAGTATTTTTAAACAGTCCGGGTCTTTCTTTAGAAGTTCGACGTAGACTTTAAAGGCGGTCTCGATCATGCCTTTATTATAGGAACAAAAATCCTCTTTTTTTTCCCCGGTGAATTCGTCGAGGTTTCCCAACTGGACCCAGCAGCGTTCGCAGTGGTTGATGGCCCAACAATTCTTGCAGTCGTACAGCACTTCTTCGAGTTTCCTGTAGTAACCGGCAATACCTTCATAATCGTAACCCGTGTCCACGTGGCCGATCTTGTAATTATCGCCGCTCCGTTCGCAGATGTAAAAATCGCCGTTCGTACGGACAAAAAGTCGTCTCAAGCCGATATGACAGGGGCCTAACGGCTGCATATGGACATCAAGTTTTTTGACCGGTCGTTTTGCAAGATTTTCAAGTATCGGATAAACAGTGTTTTTCTCAAATGATAGATGAGGCAAACAATGCTCCAGGATAGATTCCTTCAACCGCTCGACAAGCCTGTCGTGGACACGATTTAAGTCCTTCACGCTTTCTTCCAGGCCAAAGTCTTCAAGAAATGTTGTCCCTTCGGTCCCCACAAAGCTTGTTCTTATTTTGCCTTTCGCACTGATAGGATTCAATATCTTATTGTTTGCAAAAAAATTGAGAATTTCATCAAAATCATCAAAAGGGGGCGTAAGAACGCTGGATATCGATACTCTTCGCGAGAAATAATCGCTGTCATACGCTTTGAGGAATTCCAGGTTTTTCATGATGGTCAGGAAGGTGCCTTTGTTGTTTCTCGTGAGGCGATACCTGTCGTTCACCCGTTCCGGACCGTCGAGGCTGCACAAAATGTGGACATCATTTGCTATAAAGAAATCGATGATCTCCCTGTTCAGCAGGGTTCCGTTTGTGGTGATATTAAAACTGTATCTATCCTTCCCGTAGGTTTGCTTGACATATTCGACGGTATCCCTGAGTAAGTCAAAACGTTTTAACGGCTCCCCTCCATAGAACGATATAAAGGGTTTTTCACTGCTGTGTGGATTTTTACAAAAGAGATCCACGGCTTTCCGGTAGGTTTTTTTATCCATATGGACAGGTTCCGGTTCCGGACCTGCATATTTCCCCGATGTCGGGCAATAAGAGCAGTTCAGGTTACATCCTCTCGTCAGTTCAAGCAGCAACTGATGAAAGCCGGTTTTTTGTTGAAATTTTTTTAATGTTTCGATACGTCTCAGTCCCATTGTTACTTTTTCAGGTCTGAAGCTTGAAAACAATCCGTGATCCTTTACAGCTTTTTTTATTTCCCGGATACGTCTTCTTATTTCGTGAATGGAATAGGTGTTTCCATGTTTTGATTCAATCGCCCCCGTGTTATCGTCTTCATAGTCATCGATGATATCGAAGACGGGTTTTTCCACTTCGACCAGTTGGTTTGTGTTGACGTCGTAGATATAAAAAAGGTCATCAAATTTAAATTTCTTAATAAACGGTTTGCCGGACCTATTGGTTATCATGCCACGAACTCTCTTTCTTAATTTTCAAAATGCATTTTGTATTCAATTATTCGTTGATATAAATAGCCGTCAACGATAAAAAGGCGGTTTTCACTGATATAAATACCATCACAAAAAGTTTCCAGGTTTGCTGCGGCAATTACTCTTCCTTCCGGGTTGAAAACCACCAGCCTGTTGATATCATTAATTTTATCAACAATATCGTAATCTACATTTTCCCTTATTATTTTATTGCTATTCCAGAGAATATACGCAGCCCGCTCCTCTTTTTCCGTTAGAAATCGCCTCCGGCATACGATGTACATCCTCTGTCGAGAATCGGTTCCGAATGCCCCACATACCCCTAACTTTGTTTTCCCTTTTCCCTTTACTCTTTGAATCATCAATCCCTTTTTCCCACCTTTTTCCCGGACAGTATCCGTGTTTTCTTCCGCACGAATTATTTTTATTTCATTGCCATTGGAATTTATGGAAATTTCAACCGGGGGTATTTCATAAAGGACATCATAGGTGACGGCCATGGATAATGTCCCTTCGGGCGAGTATTTCCTTATCACAGGTGTACGGGTATTCGCCGCATAGAAATTATCGCCATCATCGATTGAAAAAAACAGTTTTTCAGATTCGAGAGTATTCTTTGATTTATCGTGATAAGTACCTATTTCTTTTACTGTTTTTCCTTTGCGATCTAAAATTGAGATGAGTTTCCCGGTACGAATTGTTTGGGCGGGATTATACACGACCAATTCATCTTTCGAGGTGACTCCAACCCAACGAAGGATATCTCGATTGAATTTAAAAATTTGTTTACTTTTACCCTCAGGGCTAAACCGTTGAATTCGAAACCCGCTTGGTTCGAGAACAATAAGATCACCCCCGGGAGAAAGGGTGATGGCTCCTGGTAAATAACTGTCCCCCGGTCCCCTGCCACGCTGACTGATGGTACGGACATATTCATAGGAATCTTTAAAGACGCGGACACAGTGACTGTGCTGATCGCAAATATAAACCAGACGTGCTTTTTCATCCACCGCCACACTGATTGGATTCCGGAAAAATTTATTTTCGTCATCTTCCTCATCGCCGCCCCATATCCGTATCAACTCCAGTTTCAGCTTTCCAATGCGCGCTTCTATTTCTTCAATGGAATTGTGAACCAGCACCGCCCGGTTAACGGCATTCAAATAGATGCAGAATAATACAGCCATAATGACCAAACAAGCTATTTTAATTGTCTTCATTTTAGGTACTCCGTTTAAAAGTAATCTGTGGGCGATAACCCAGGCATCGGTTTCCCTGTGAAGCTGTTTTTGGGGAATTTGAACACACGATATCTTCTGTAATTAAGCAATTTAAAAAGAATATAAGATGCGATTTCGGGGATCAATAAATGCTAAAAGTGGAATTGCATTAGTAAACTTCTAGCTAATAGGGGGCTTCATCTGTATCAGGGCACCATTTCCCATATCACCTACTCCTCCTGGATTGTTAAGATCACAATGGCATGTACAACCACCGTTACTACTGCCTGTATTGCTAAGAGACAGGCCGTCGTCGCCGATATCGCACCCACAGGCACAGGCACCGCCCCTGAGTTTGTTCAGGTCTTTGAATTCAACTTCTATCCCACTTTTCAAGACTTTCATTCTTACCTCCATGTTTTCTTAATTTTATATTTTAACCTAACTGAGATCATATTGATAGAGATAATCGAGCCCATCAGGATTTTTTCCCACGAGGGCGACAAAATCCGTTAATGCCTGTTCCTGGGTTTTAAGATTGGCTTTGCAGTATTTTCTTTTTCGCTCCAGGTAAAACTCACCATTTTCATTGAATGCTGAAATATAGCATATATCACAAAGCCTGATGGCCCAGCACCCGGAACAATCGGGCAAACTTGCTTCGACGTAATGGTCGATGTAGACCTTTTTAAGGGTCTCGAGATCAAAGCCGGTATCTACATGACCGATGCACGGGGACTGCGTGGATATCTTTTCACAAACATGAATACTGCCGTCCACGGCAATGTAATTCTTCCTCTGCCCGGGTAAGCAGCACCCGTTCAAATGAAACCAGTCAATGGGCTCCTTGAAGATATACCGCTGGCTCAACCTGGCAAACCTATTTTCAACCATTCTCTTTACTATTGGAACCGACTGTTTGTAATCCACCCCGTATTTTTCAACGGCCCACTCCGTTAAATTTTTATTATGCGTTAAATCCCCTGCAGTTAACATCTCTTGTGGGATTGTGCCATCTGTGGGATATACCGAACGAACATTGATTTCCGGCAGCCACTCCACCTCCTTTAAAAAGGTATCGATGGTATCGATCTTTTTCTCCGAATAGGGGGGAGTATAGACCATATGTAAAGAAATTTTTCCTTTTGCCGCTTCACCGTAGGCTACCACCAGAAGCTTAAGGCCGTTGAGGGTCCTTTCAAAACTGCCGTTTCCCTCCGCATCCTTCCTGTACCTGTCGTGGTAGATGGCTGGCCCATCAAGGCTTACGGTGACGGAGAAGCGGTTTTTAAAAAGGAATTTCGCTATCTCCGGGGTTACCAGGACGGCGTTGGTAGTGATGGTAAACGACAACTCCCGGTTATCGAAAATTTCCTTTGCATAATCCACGCATTGTTCGATAAACCGGGGCCTCAACAGCGGCTCCCCTCCATAAAACCCGCAAACAGTACGCTCGGTTTTAGATGAATGCTTTTTTAAAAACCGGATGGCTTTTTGGGCCGTTTCCAGGCTCATTTCCTGCTGACCGTAATTTCGCTTCTCCTTGAAATGGCCATGGTAGATGCAGTATAGACAGCGTAAATTACACGCTTGAGTGACTTCCAGGGTGATGGATTGAACCGTGGTATTTAATATGTCGTGGATATTGCGGAAATGACCGGACAACCCGAATTGATTTGCTTTTTTTATTTTAAGAATGTTTTCCTTTTCCATGCCGTTGACGATCTCTTCTGCGGCCTGGAGAAATGCGTCGTTTCCATGCTTATCCAGGAAAGATTGAACCGTGGATTCAACGCCGGATGTGTAAAGGGTTTGAAGGAGTTCAAAAACAAGTTCGTTGCACTCGAGTATCTTATTCGTCCCGGTATCGTAGAGATAACCGCTTCTCGCGGTTCGGAACAGTTTCGCAAGCGGCTTATGGTCATTCCAGACTTCATTGAAGAGTGATACGTATTTTTTATACTCCTTCCCTGCACCTTTGCATTCTACCGTTGATCTATTCACAGCCGAATTTCTCATCTTATAGTTTAGCGGTTCCATTATCGAATGTCAATACACAAAATTGTTGCAGGCGGAAATATCGGCATCAATACCCTGACGTATATGAAGCTCTCTAAAGTATTCAACATCAACCTCGAATACCTTGTTAACGGAAGAGGCGGTATGTTCTACAAAACTGTACCGGCAGCAGACGATGAAAAATAGGGCAAGTATGAACCTTAACAATTTGCCTTAAAAATTTTCGAGCAAGCCTCAAAATCTTTTATTATCAGTGATTTAAGGCGTAACCACAACCCGTACAAAAAGAAGGATTGTTTCATGTCTGGCACCTTTTCGGGCACCTTTTCGGCCATTTGTCATGGGAGGAAAAATGAAGGTAAATAAATACATTACTATCCTGATTTTAGTGCTCTGCCTGTGTCATGTTACCCGGGGCGAGGAAAGACGAAAACCCATACTCTTTGAATAATTCCCAGTTTCACTACCCGATTCTTCTCCTGCCAAGAAGGCTGTAAATTTCATCTCCCCATCAACCTCTTGATCTCACTGTTACTCATTCACAACCGGATCAAATCATCTTCCACCACCGCCACACCCCCCGAATTAACCGCTAATCTTTCAAATTCCGTGCCCCCTCTCTTAATTGCCCGCCTGATTCTCTCCAACGCGCGTAACAGACTATCGGCGAAACTGACCGGAGGTTCCGCGGACCGGACCACACCTTCCGCCGTCCTGACGACTCTTTCCGCAAACCGGACAGGACTTTCCGCCGTTCTGACGACTCCTTCCGCAAACCGGACGACACTTTCCGCGGCGCTGACGACTCTTTCCGCAAACCGGACAGGACTTTCCGCCGTTCTGACGACTCTTTCTGCAAACCGGACGACACGTTCCGCGGCGCTGACGACTCTTTCTGCAAATCGGACAGGACTTTGCGCAGATTGGACGAAGCTTTCCGCAAACCGGACGACACTCTGCGCAGATTGGACCAGGCTTTCTGCAAACCGGACGACACTCTGCGCAGATTGGACTAAGCTTTCTGCAAACCGGACCACACTCTGCGCAGATTGGACTACACTTTCTGCAAATTGGACCACACCCTGTTTTGAGTGCCCTGTTGAGGGCGAAAGCATGGATATAACCGGTTTCATGTCAACACTGCGCTGATTTGACGGCTCAGATGAATAGGTCCCGGCGCCTGTCCCCTTTTTTCCCCCAAACGTTTTTAAAAAGTTGACGGTGAATTTAAGCATTTATATACTGTTGAAAAAATTATTTTTTTTGGTATACTGGTGTGGAAGCGAACAAGGTCAAAAAATGTTTAGAGAAAAAAAACGTATGCTTGTGCTGTTGTTTGGAATTGTAATGGCGCAGACCTTTCTTTTCTCCCTGGACCCGGATAGGAGAGTTACCCAGTATATGCACGATGCATGGGGTATCGAGCACGGTTTGCCGCAAACCACAATACAATGTATTGTCCGGACCCGGGACGGCTACCTCTGGATGGGGACGCAGGAAGGCCTGGTCCGCTTTGACGGCGACCGCTTCGAGGTGTTCGACGGTCAAAACGTAAAGCAAATGCCCAATGCCTGGGTCTGGCGGCTCTATGAGGACCGGGAGGGAAACCTCTGGATCGGCTCCTTCGGCGGCGGCTTATACCGGCTTAAAAATGGAAAAATATCCGCCTTTACCCATATCGACGGCTTATCCAACGACCTGGTCACCGCCGTCCTGGAAGACCGCCGGGGGGAATTATGGGTCGGCACCATGGGCGGTGGACTTAACCGGTTGGACCCCCGAAAAAAAGATGGAGAATTTATCGTATATAATACCGGTAACGGATTGGCCGGTGATAAGGTATGGGATATTTGCGAAGATGGCGAGGGGGTATTGTGGATTGCCGCCGACGGCGGGTTGAACCGCCTGGACCCCGGGAACGCCGTATTCAAGACCTACAACGCCGGGAACGGCCTGGCCGGGGATAAGGTCAATGCCGTCTGTGAAGACAGGGACGGCAATTTGTGGATCGGGACCGAAGGCGGGTTGAACCGCCTGGATCCCAAACGGGAACATTTTACCCTTTTCGGTGATATCCACGGGTTGTCCAGTCAGCGGATAAGGTCCCTTTACGAGGACCGGGACGGGAACCTCTGGGTAGGGACATGGGACAATGGATTGTTCCGGCTGGACCTCCGCAAAAAGGGGGGGGCGTACACACCCTTTTCTCGCGTACAGGATCTGACCAACGATATTATTTTCGACATCTACGAAGACCGGGAAGGCGACCTGTGGATTGGGACTCACGGGGGCGGCCTGAATCGTTTGAAAAACGGGAAGTTCCTTGTTTATACCACCCGCGAGGGATTGTCCGCGGACATGGTAAAGTCCATTTGTGAAGACCGGGAAGGCGGATTGTGGTTCGGGACCGACGGGGGCGGTTTGAACCGGCTGAAAGACGGCAAATTCTCCGTGTTTACCGACAGCGACGGGTTGTCCGTCAAATCCGTACACTGCGTCCTCGAGGGCCGGGATGGGAGTTTGTGGATCGGTACCGGCGGCGGCGGCGTGAACCGGCTGGATACGGCCGCCGGGACATTTACCTATTATACCGCGGAACATGGCCTCTCCGCTAAAGATATCAGCGTCCTCTATGAAGACCGGCAGGGGATACTGTGGATCGGTACGTACGGCGGGGGCTTGAACCGCCTTGACCCCAGGGCGAAAAATGGGGGCATTCTTATTTATAACGTAAAAGACGGACTGCCCAGCGATAATATATGGGCGGTACTCGAAGACCGGACCGGGAGCCTGTGGATCGGGACTTACGGCGGTGGCCTGGCCCGTAAAAACGGTGAAACTTTCACCATATATAACAGCGACCGGGGATTGTCCAGCAATTATATCATGTCCATATATGAAGACCGGGGGGGAACATTATGGATCGGTACCGGCGGCGGTGGCCTGGCCCGGTTCAAAAACGGGACTTTTACCGCCGTTTCCACGCCGGGGGGGCTCGGCACCGACAAGGTCCAACAGGTACTGGAAGATGACCGGGGAAATTTCTGGATGAGTACGAATAAAGGAATTTTCCAGGCAAACAAACAGGAGATCGAGGACTATTGCGATGGAAAAATAAAGAGAATCCATTCCGTCGCGTATGACGAGAGAGACGGGATGAAGAGCCGGGAGTGCAACGGCGGTATCCAGCCCTGCTGTTTGAAAAGCCGTGACGGGAATATCTGGATACCCACCATTAAGGGCGCCGTCCTGGTGGAACCCCATAAGATCGATATCAACCGTACCCCGCTCCTCGTGAAGATCGAGGAGATCGCCGTCGACGACCGGACTGTTCGCGTCGATTTTTTAACCGAAGGAGAGAAAGTGGTGTTTCCCCCGGGAATGCAGCGGCTTTCCATCCGGTATACCGCGCTCAGCCTCCCGGGACCCGACGGCGTACGGTTCAAATACAAATTGGAGGGGCACGACGGCGATTGGGTCGATGTGAACGACCGGAGGACCGCTTATTACACCA
>Ga0210082_1000007_pt1 | contig 39796 bp, 26 predicted proteins | sample White_ThreeSqA_D_2_FD_185592 | JGI IMG/M metagenome (GOLD analysis project Ga0210082, IMG submission 185592) | Wetland microbial communities from the San Francisco Bay, California, USA, that impact long-term carbon sequestration -... | ecosystem: Environmental > Aquatic > Marine > Wetlands ... | reverse complement strand
CCGCCTCTATATCGAGAACAACGACCCTAAAAAACTCCTGCCGAAATTGGAAGTGAGCGCCAAAGTCCTTCCGGAGAAATTGGACAAACTGCTGGAACTGGAGGGAGAGATCGTTAAAAATACGATCTTTAACGATCCCAAACGCTTAAAAGAGGTCATCGTCCGATTAAATACCCAGATTGAAACAGTGCTGAACAGGTTCGGTCTTCACCTGGCACTCACGCGTTTGAATTCCTATGTCTCACCTTACGGAAAATACATGGACCTGACGGCGGGGTTATCTTACTGTTTTTTTGTTTCGGACATTGCCCGGGATTTCGATGCAAAGGCGGGGATGGTGATATCGAATCTTCAAAAGGTATCGGCATTCATATTTAACAAGAACGGCCTGACGGTCGCCCTTACCTGCCCGGAAAAAGATTACAGGGTATTCGAGGGAAAATTCCCGGCATTCCCGGCGTATGTGGGCAATGAATCATCGGGACCCGCGGCGTACATCTTCGAGTTCAAAGAGAAAAACGAGGGGCTGCTGTCCTCGTCGCGGGTGCAATACGTTACGGCGGGATACGATTACAGGAAATTGGGATATGCGTATTCGGGTAAATTCAAAGTGCTGGAACAAATCCTGACGCGCGATTACCTGCACCGGAAAATCCGCATATCGGGGGGCGCTTACGGACGGGATGCGTCGTTCTCAAGAGACGGTTTCGCGTATTTCAGTTCATACCGCGACCCGCAGTTGGAAAAAACGCTGCAAGCGTATCAGGGGGCCGCCGATTACCTGGAGGGCTTTAACGCCGACCACCGGGAAATGACCCGTTATATCCTCGGCACTATTTCCCGCCTGGACCCGGTACTGACACCTGAACAGGAAGGAGACACGGCCGTTTCCAATTATCTCCAGGGTATCACCCACGCCGACACTCAAAAGGAGCGGACCGAGGTCTTGAGTACCACCCTGCCGGATATACGAAAAATGGGCAAAACGGTAAGAGATATTATGGCCCAAAATACGATCTGTGTATTTGGGAACGAGAAAAAATTGAAAGAGAACAAGGATCTCTTTCAAAAACTAATAAAAGTCATCCGGTAAGACTTTTAATTCCTAAATTTTATATATATCAAGAAAGAGATGATCATATCCGCCAGTCGCCGAACCGATATCCCGGCCTTTTACAGTGAATGGTTCCTCAACCGTTTGGAGCAAGGTTTCGTCCTGGTCCGCAATCCCATGAATCCCCAAATGGTAAGTAAGGTAAATTTAGCCCCGGACCTTATCGACTGCATCGTTTTCTGGACGAAGAACCCACGTCCCCTGATGAAACACCTGCACCGGTTAACGGATTACCGTTATTATTTCCTGTTTACGGTCACACCCTACGGCCGGGACCTGGAACGGAATTTACCACCGAAGGAAGAGATTTTAGATACGTTTATGGAGTTGTCCGATGAGATCGGAAGTGAGCGGGTGATCTGGCGCTACGATCCGATTTTGTTGGGTGGTGGGGTGGATGAGGGGTATCATCGCGATTTTTTCGAGTTCGCGGCGAGGCGGCTGCAGGGCCGTACGGAACGGTGTATTATTAGTTTCATCGATATGTATAAAAAATGTGAACGGAATTTAAAGGGGTTTAATATTGAGGAGTTGAATTCGGAGGAAATGACCCGGATGGTAAAAATACTTCATCTCCCGGCGAAGCGGTACGGTATCGAGATGGTGACGTGCGCGGAAGAGATCGACCTTTCGATGGTGGGTGTCGATCACGGGAAATGCATCGACGGCGAATTAATCAGCCGTATTTGCGGTTACCCGCTGGAGGTAAAGAAAGACGGTCACCAGCGGAAGACTTGCGGTTGTGTGGAGAGTATCGATATCGGCGCTTACAATACGTGCAATCATATTTGTTTGTATTGTTACGCCAATTCCGATCCCCGAAGGGTTGAGCAAAACATGGCCCTGCACAACCCGGATTCCCCGCTTTTACTGGGTGAATTATCGGGAGATGAAAAAGTAACGGAACGATTGATCGAATCTTTTAAGAAAAAGCAAAAAGAGTTGTTTTGAACCACGAAGGACACGAAGGGCACGAAGGGAGGCTTTTTATAAGAGGGTGCCGCGCCGCGGCCTTCGTGTTCTTCGTGTCCTTCGTGGTGAAAAAATTAAAATGGTAATCGCTGTTTACAAATAGCAAAATTCATGTAAAAATAGTAATCTACTAAGGAGTTAGAAATGAACGGTCTATTTTTATTGATTTTGTCGGTGGTTCTTTTTTTTGCGGGATATGTTTTTTACGGGCGGTACCTGGCCCGGGTATTTAAACTGGACAACAGCCGGGAAACACCGGCCCATACGATGAAAGACGGGGTGGATTACGTGCCCACGAAACCGATTGTTCTATTGGGTCATCATTTTGCTTCGATTGCGGGGGCGGCGCCGATCATCGGTCCGGTTACGGCGGCGGTTTTCGGGTGGATACCGGTTTATCTCTGGATTATTTTCGGCGGTATTTTTATGGGGGCGGTCCACGATTTCTCCGCCCTGGTGGCGTCGGTACGTCATAAGGCAAAATCCATCGGCAAAGTGATCGAAGAACAGGTGGGGCCTTTCGGCAAAAAACTTTTCCTGGTTTTTGCCTGGGCCACATTGGTGTTGATTTTGGCGGCCTTCCTGGTAATCGTGGCAAAAACCTTCGAGGCGAAACCGGAAGTGGCGACGGCTTCCTGCCTCTTTATTCTGTTGGCGCTGGTGTTCGGTGTGAGTATCTACCGGTTGAAGGTGAACCTGGCGGTGGGGACGGTGGTGGGTGTTCTTTTGCTTTTTCTATGTATATACCTGGGGATGCAGTTTCCTATTCAATTGGGCACGGCGGGTTGGGTCTGGATTTTAATGGGATATATTTTCATTGCATCGGTGGTGCCGGTATGGGTGTTATTGCAGCCGCGTGATTATTTGAATTCGTTTTTACTTTATTTTTTGCTCATCGGTGCTTTTTTCGGTATCCTGGTGACGAACCCGGTGATTCGGTTGGAGCCTTACCGGGGGTTTAGCCAGGACATCGGTTATTTGTTCCCGATATTGTTTGTGACCGTGGCCTGTGGGGCGATTTCGGGATTTCATTCGTTGGTGGCGTCGGGGACGACGTCGAAGCAGTTGTACAGGGAGACGGATGCGCGGCCCATCGGGTATGGTGCGATGTTGATCGAGTCGCTGCTGGCGGTGATCGCGCTTATCGCGGCGGCGGCGCTGTCGCAACGGGAGTACGGGGATTTTATGTCCGGCGGAGGCGGTGGACCGGTGGCGTTGTTTGCCAACGGTGTGGGGGGATTTATGGCGAAATTGGGTATCCCGTTGGACACGGCGGTTTCGTTTGCCGCGTTGACGGTTTCGGCCTTTGCGTTGACGACGTTGGATACGGGGACGCGGTTGGCGCGGTTTAGTTTCCAGGAATTTTTTACGCCGAATGAAAAAGACACGGGAAGCCGGAAGTGGTTGACGAACCGGTTTGTCGGTACGCTGGTATCGGTGGGGGCGGGCGGCGGTCTGGCACTGTCGGGTCAGTGGAAAGCGATATGGCCGCTTTTTGGGGCGGCGAACCAGTTATTGGCGGCGTTGGCGCTGCTGGCGGTGACGATCTGGCTGCGGAATAAGGGAACGGCGAATTGGTTTGTGCGGTACCCGATGTATTTTATGTATGTGATGACGAATTGTGCGCTCTTGTTATTATTATGGAAGAATGTGAAAGTGGGGAATTATTTTCTTTCGTTTTGTGCATTGTTATTGTTGGGGGTTTCGGTATCCATGGTGGTTCATGCATTAAAGGCATTGACGAAATACGGGACAATCAAAAAGAAGAGTCCCTAATAAAACAGCAATACCACACCCAGGACGGCAACGATCGCCCCCAATACCTCCCGGAACGTCACCCTCTCCTTGAAGAAAATCATCGCCGGCGGAATGATCAATACGGGCACAATCGCCATAATGGTCGAAGCAACCCCGGTACCGGTATGCTGCACGGCCAATAAAGAAAACGAAACCCCCAAAAACGCACCGAAAAACGCACCGATAAAAATAAGAAAAAGCACTCTCCGGCTCCAAAATGCATTCCACACAGGCTTCCAACCCCTGACCAGGAAAAGAATCACGGAAAAACCGATCGCCCCGGCGAACATCCGTACCTGGGTGGCGGCAAACGCATTGTAAGCACCCATGCCGTACTTGCTCAAAACAAGCCCCACGGACTGACCCACGGCACCGCCAAAAGCCAATAGCACCCCCCGGACGGAATGGATAAACTCCTTTTTCACCTCACCGGTCTTTCGCTCCAAAACCACAAAAACAATACCGCCGACGGTCAACGTCATGCCCAGGAGATCGAGTGCTCCCAATGTCTCGCCCAGCAGCACCCACCCTATCAACGCGGTAATGGGCGGTACGGAAGCCATGACCAACATGGATATCCTGGCCCCGATCTCGGCGAAAGCTTTATACAGTAGCCAGTCACCGACAGCGAAACCGACGACCCCGGAAACGGACAGCCATATCCACGCCTGGACGGAAGCATCGCTTGGAAAAGCCAGACCCCGATAGACCAGGCAAAAAAGAACCAGCAAGATAAATCCCATGACCAGCCGTATCCAATTGACGGCCAGGGCACCGGCCCGTTTGCAGGCAACTTCAAACGCCAGGGCGCCGAAGGTCCAACACAGGGCCGTCGCAAGAGCGGCGAATTCACCAAGTCGCGATGCTATCATTTAAATGACCTCTATCTCTTATTAAAATCCGAAAGTATTAAAAATTAGTTATCGAAGAATGGACCGCACAAATTGTGCGGGCATGTGGCGCGCACCGTGTCTTCGTGCCTTAGCGGCGGATTTCACGGTGGTCCGCTTTATTTCTAAAACAAAAAGAGTGTCTCCTCCCCAATTCCCTTTTTAGCGCGCCTAACGTTCCGCGACCTGTACCGGACGTTCTGCGATAAAGGCCGGGATTTGGATCCGGACGGGGCCTTCCACGACGCGATACGGATTTCCCGACGGTGGGCCTGATTGTCCTGCGAAGGGGACCACACTTTCGGCGCATTACGCGAATTGCCCTGAAACGGTGATAACTCTTGATATAATTGAATTTCAGATATTCCGAACCGGTTTTAAAGCGGTTGACCACCCGGAAGAGCAGCGACAGGAGTATCTCGAAGGGAAACTCCCTCCTGAACTCTTTTCGTATCTCCAGCAGCAGCGCCTCCAATTCATCCAACTCTTCGGGGTCACCGGTCCATGACCGCTTCATCTGGTCCACGGCCGACAGGCTCTTGTGCAGGGCCTTATAAACCACCCGGGACGTAAGATACGCATCCAGTAAATGGAAATCGTCTTCTTCGGCAAGAAACTCGAAAAGGGAACCCAGGGTCCGGGTAAGTTTCACCGGGATAATGGTGGAATAACACTCCAGGTCTGTCCTGGCTTCTTCCAACCCGGATAAAAACAGGGCCATGGCCGGGATTCTTTTCAGAAAATCCATGACTTTCAACATGTAATCATTGGCCAGGCCGTGGGCGGCGGTTTGACTCACTTTTTCATCGATTTCCCGCTGCTCGTCTTCGATCTCGCGGAGCTCCTCTTCCGAGGGCATTTCGAACCCTTCTCGTTCCATAAACGCTTCGACCAATTCCCTGGCTTCTTTAAAGCTGTCTCCCACGACTTCCGACCAGTCTTTGCCCTCTTCTTCGGCTTTCAATGCTTCCCGGTTAATTGGGCATTCCACGCTGAATTCACACGTATCGCACCGATAATCGCAATAATTGTATTCCCTGTAAGGAAATTCTTCTTCTATTCTCATTTCCCTATTTTAACCCCAACATTAAAATTTTGCAAATTTGTTTGAAAAAAATCCCGTAAAATTGGAAAAGAAAAGAAAATTCTTTTATAATTAACCTTCCGGTGAACCCCGGTAGGTCATTTTTCGTAACAAAGAGATAAAACAAAGATACCTCGGTTCTTTAAAAAGGTTATAAAAAAAATGAAATTACATTGCCCTGGTTGGAAGCGGTAGAATGCTCATGGCCGACTTTAATAGGGAGGCCCTGCCAGGGCCAGGAGGAATGATGAATAGAATATCGAATGTAATGGTGCTGATGATCGCTTTATTACTGTGTCGGCACGCCTTCGGGCAGGTGGATGCCCGTATGCTTCGTTATCCCGATGTTTCCGGGACCCGGATTACCTTTGTCTATGCCGGCGATATCTGGGTGGCCCCGAAAGAGGGCGGTCTGGCCCAGCGGCTCAGTTCACCAAAGGGAGAAGAGATGTTCCCTCGTTTCTCCCCCGATGGAAACCGGATCGCGTTCAGCGGTAATTACGACGGCAACACCGATGTCTACGTGATACCGGCAACAGGTGGAATGCCCTTGCGGGTTACCCATCACCCCTACTTCGATCGCCTCGTGGACTGGTTCCCGGATGGTAAATCCTTGCTTTATGCATCCAATATGGAGAGTTACCGCCGGTCCTTCGACCAGTTTTATAAAACGTCGCCCACGGGCGGTATGCCGGAAAAGCTGCCCCTGGTGCACGCTGAATTCGGGGCGGTTTCACCGGACGGAAAAACCATTGCCTTTACTATCATGACCCGTGATTTCAGCACCTGGAAACGGTACCGCGGGGGCACGGCCCCGGATATCTGGCTTTTCGACCTGGAAAAGAAGACCTCGAAAAACATTACCGCCAACGATGCCAGCGATACTCAACCCATGTGGCACGGTTCCACGGTTTACTTCCTGTCGGACCAGGGACCGAAGAAACGCGGCAATATCTGGGCCTACGACACGAAGACCCAAAAAACCCGGCAGGTGACATTTTTCGATAAATTCGACGCCCGTTTTCCCGCCATCGGCCCTGAGGACATTATCTTTGAAAAGGGCGGCCGTCTTTTTCTCATGGCATTGGATACGGAGAAAATCCGCGAGGTCCGAATCGAAGTGATCACCGACAAAGCCACCCTCAATCCACGGGTGGAAAAGGTGGCCGACATGATCGCCGGTACCGGGATTTCCCCTTCGGGCAAGCGTATGCTGATCGAGGCACGGGGCGATATTTTCACTGTCCCGGCGGAACACGGCGTTACTCTCAACCTGACCCGGACTTCCGGCATTGCCGAGCGTTACCCCGGTTGGTCGCCCGACGGTAAATGGCTCGCTTATTTCAGCGACCGGTCCGGTAATTACGAGTTGATCATCCGCCCGGCCGACGGTTCCGGTGAAGAAAAAACACTCACCTCCCTGGGCAACGGGTTCCGTTACAGGCCGCAGTGGTCGCCGGACGGCAAGATGCTGCTCTTTGTAGACAAAACCACGGCCATGCGCCTGTATAACCGCGACACTGAAAAAATGGTGACCGTCGATACCTTGCCCGCCCTGTCGCATTACTCGTTGAGGTCTTTCAGTGTATCCTGGAGTTCGGACAGCCGCTGGATTACCTATTCGAAAGAGATTAATAACGACAACAGCGCCGTGTTTCTTTACGACACCGAAGCGGGCGTCCTTCACCAGGTCACTCCCGGCTACTACAGCGAGTGGGACCCGGTGTTCGACCCGGATGGGAAATACCTGTATTTCTTTTCAAGCCGGAGCATGAACCCCATTTATTCGGATATCCAGCCCACCTGGATTTACACCAATACCACGAAGATCGCCGCCGTCACACTGCGGAAAGATGTCGAATCCCCCCTGGCCCCCCGCAACGACCTGGAAGAGGTCAAGAAAGATGACGCGGATAAGGAAAAATCCGGCAAGAAAGACGGCGATAAAACAGATAAGAAAGACACCCCCAAACCGGTGAAAATCGACCTGGAGGGATTGGGCGACCGGCTTGTGGTACTGCCGCCGGATGCCGGGAATTACAGGAATCTCGATGCCCTCCCGGGTAAAGTGCTCTTCCTTCGGCGTCCGAATACCGGTGCCTCGGACCGTAAAGGCCGGATCGTCTACTACGACCTGGAAGAAAGGGAAGAGAAAACCGTATTGGACGATGCCGACGGGTATACGCTGTCGGCCGACGGTAAGAAAATGTTGGTGAGGAAAGGCCATACTTATGCCATTATCGATGTGAAGCCGAACCAGGCGATGAAAAAACCGTTGAACCTGTCGGACCTGGAGATGACGGTCGATCCGGCGGCCGAATGGCGCCAGATTTTCACCGATGTCTGGCGGTACGGCCGCGATTTCTTTTACGATCCCGGTACCCACGGTGTCGATTGGAACGAGATGCGGAAGCGTTACGGGAAGTTAATGGACGATGCCGTCAGCCGCTGGGATGTAAACTACGTGATCGGTGAGTTGATCGGTGAAATCGGGGCCGGGCATGTGTCCCGGTTCGGCGGCCAAACCGAACAGGCCGAGCGGCGCGGTGTCGGTCTCCTGGGTGTTGATTTCGAACGGGATAACGGTGCCTATCGCATTAAGAAGATCATCGATGTGAGTTCCTGGAACACCGAGGTCCGTTCTCCCCTCAGGGAGCCCGGTATCGATGTCGGGGAAGGCGATTATATCCTGGCGGTCAACGGCATTTCGATCGATACGGCGAAAGACCCCTGGGCCGCGTTCCAGGGATTGGCCGGGAAGTCCGTTATTTTGACCGTTAACAAACAACCTTCGAGAACGGGCGCGCGCGATGTATTGGTAAAAACGCTTACCGACGATTCGCAGCTCCGGGAGAAAGCCTGGGTTGAAGAAAACCGGCGGAAAGTGGATAAAGCCACCGGCGGCCGTATCGGTTATATCTTTGTCCCGGATACGAGTCTTCCCGGTCAGACCGAACTGGTTCGCCAGTACCGGGCCCAGTTCCGCAAGGAAGGGTTGATCGTCGATGAACGTTTTAATGCCGGTGGCCAGTTGGGCGACCGGTTCATCGAATTAATGAACCGGCCCTTTTACAACTTCATTTATTTCCGTGACGGTAAGACCCAGCAAATCCCCGTTATCACCAATGTCGGTCCCAAGGTCATGTTGATAAACGGTTGGTCCGGTTCCGGCGGCGATGCGCTGCCCTACTATTTCAAAAAGGCCGGGATAGGTCCGTTGATCGGCACCCGGACCTGGGGCGGCCTGGTGGGGCCGTTTTACGCGCTGCCGTTGATCGACGGCGGGATGGTATCGATTCCCCCCGGCCGTTTATACGGTACCGACGGCGAATGGATTGTCGAAAATATCGGCGCCGTTCCCGATATTAAAGTGGTCAACGACCCCGGTCAAATGGCAAAAGGACATGACCCGCAGTTGGAGCGGGCAATCGAGGAAGTGTTAAAAATGCTGAAAGAGAACCCCCCGCCGGTTATACCGAAACGCCCCCCCCTGCCCGGCGAACACCCAAAGAAGTAATTAATCAATTGTAGGGAACAGGCTTGCCTGTTCCCTCCCCTTTATTAAAATGAAGAAGGTTTTAAGATCCCTGGCGAGTGCAGTCCTTGTAATCGTCCTGTTCCTGTTAACCTGCCATATCCTGATCGACCTGTTCGAGAATGAGATCACCGGCTATATTTTCGATCGAATCCAGAAGAATTCGGGCGGCGTCTATTCCATTAAATACGATATTGTCAATCTCAACCTTTTCAGGAGAAGTATCCGGTTTAAAAATTTATCCGTTATCCCGGATACCGACGTCATCGACGGTCGAAAGAAAACGGTTCTCAATATCACATTGCCCGCGTTGACCATGGAAGGAATATCCATTCCCGACCTGGTCCTGAAAAAATCGATATCGATGGATACCTTGTTTGTAAAAGGCGGGGATGTTCGTATTATGACACGCGGCCGGGAATCGCCCCACAAAAAAATAAAACCGCTGAAGCCCATATTTATAAAAAAACTGGACATTGCAGGGACATCGTTTATACTTCTCGGTCAAAAAGAAATCCTCGGCATATCCCGGGCATCGCTGCGCTTCTCAAACCTGGAAATCCATCTCCCTTACATCCGTTTCGATTCCGGGGAATCCGTTCTTCAAGATTTCACTTACTCATTTCCCGGGAATTTCTACACCTTGAGAGCCGGACGATTGAACCTCTCGAGATCGAAATCCATCGTTTCCATCGATTCCCTTGAATTGATCCCGCGGTACAAAAAGTACCGGTTCTCACGAATAAAAGGGTACCGCACCAACAGGATCGCACTGAAAATCGCGAATATCACGTTCAAACGAATCGATTTTAATGAGTTCTTTAAAAGAGGGCGGTTTCTCTGTAGGTCGGCAGAGGTAATTAAACCCGGAATGGAACTGTTCAGGGATAAGCGTGTTCCCATAAATCCCCGGCCCAAAATGAAAAAATATCCGCTGCAACTGTTGAAGGAATTTAAATTCAAACTTAAGATCGACACGATCAAAATCGCCGACGGTTCCCTCGACTATACGGTCCGGGGAGAAAAGACGAAAAGAGAGGGAAAAATATTCTTTAGCGATATCCGGGCAAAGGTTGAAAACGTAACCAATTACCCTGGATTCCCGGGGAACAAAATCGGCCTCATCATGGCGGTTTCCGCCAGGGTAATGGGGAGAAGTACCCTGAAAGCGAATCTTATGATCCCGGTAAATACTAAAAAAGAACCGGCCCCGTTTACCTTTTCCGGGACCCTTGGGCAAATGGATATGCGCGTATTTAACCCGATGCTCGAATCCAATGCCTCGCTCCGCATCGAGAGTGGAACCGTAGACAAACTTTATTTTTCGGCAAACGCCGACGGCAGCGAAGCCGTCGGCGAGATGAATTTCGCGTATAAAAACCTGAGGATATCGCTGCTGAAAAAAAACATCGAACAAAAGGAAAGAAAAATTCTCTCTTTCCTGGCAAACACCATCATCAACAGCACGAACCCCAGGCCGGGAAAGCCCTTACGGGTGGGTCGAATTTATTTCAAACGGGAAAAACCGATATCTTTTCTTAATTATATATGGAAATCCCTCCTGTCCGGTATTAAATCCAGTATCGGCCTGAAAAAGAGCAAAAAGCAGGGATAAACCCAATCCTAAAATCCTGATTATTATTCAAATTCATGTTGACATTCCTTTGGGAACAATCTAAAATCCCATCATAGGAGTTAGTATGAAATGCCTGCCCTTTATTTTATGTGTGACGGCTGTTTTGTTTGCCGGGTGCGCCCTATTTTCGGAAGACGTTCCTTACGGTACCGGTACATGGGATTCCGCTTCATTGGGGAATCACAGGGTTGTGGTACACGTATCGGAGCGGGATGACGCGGTCTTCGCCCACATCCCCTGGCGGCGCCGGGATTTCGACCCTCAACGGAAAGATATTATCGTTATGGATGCCGATTCCGGGGACCGGTTGTTGAATGTATATATCGTTGACATCAACCGGGAATACGTAAACCTGGTCTTTCGTCCCCATACGGTCCCCGGGGATTATTATATTTATTATATGCCCTATGTAACCGAAGGGTCGAAACACTACCCGAAGGTCCGGTACCGGGGACCGGAACAGACCGCAAAAGAAAAATGGCTGGAACACCACGGCCTTACGGCCGCGAAATCGACAAAAGATACATGGGACCGCTTAACGGCGGAACTGCCCGGGGCAAACGTCCGGGAAATCCAGTCCATCGATGCCTTCAACAGCTTTTATCCCATGGAAGTGATTGCCGCGGCCGGGGAAGTCGAGCAATTGACGGCGAATCACCCGGGCAAAAAATACCTGTTGTTTCCCGAAGACCGGGCAAACCCCATCCGGATGACGGATGATTTGCCCTATAAATGGATAACGTCGGGAGTCCGGCCTTTTTTCGAGGGAACGGCGGCACGCGGGGAATTCTACGCCTTTCAAATCGGCCTCTATGCCCTTGAAAGCATCGGCGACATAACCGCCGGTTTCACGGACTTAAAAAGTAAAGACGGTACCGCCGCCATACCGGCGGCGGCCCTCCGGTGTTTCAACCTGGGCGGCACGGATTGGACGGGGAAACGGTTTAAAAAACCGTGCCCGGTGGAAAAAGGAAAAATCCAGGCCCTCTGGTTCGGGGTGCAGGTACCCGCGGAACTTTTGCCCGGCGAATATACGGGCGAAATTTTCATCCGGCCGGGGGGGATGGAAACACAGGCCGTCGAATTGCGGTTGACGGTTACCGGCGACGTCTTAGAGGACGCAGGCGACAGCGAACCCCGGCGACATTCGCGCCTGAGGTGGTTGGATTCCACCATTGCTCTCGACGATCAAATTGTGCCGCCCTTTACCGATTTGAGAATCCGCCGGGGTAATAAAGGAATTCGTATCGCCTGTCTCGGCAGGGAGATTACAGTGGGGTCCACGGGATTTGTATCCGGTATCAGGAGTTACTTTTCCACCGACGTCACCCATATTCATAAAAACAGGGGAAGGGAAATCCTGGCTTCCCCGGTGCAATTCATCGTTGAAGATGCCGGCGGGAACATACTGCCCTGGAAAGCAAAAGCGAAGAGAGCGAACATCACCCGGCACTCTCCCGGTGCCGTCGAGTGGGAAGCAAAGAGCACCGCCGCTTCCGGTGTATTGACCGTGGACTGCGGCGGCCGGATGGAGATGGACGGATTTGTTCGCTTCAACGTGACGGTGCGGGTGTCGGAACCGTTGAAGGTCAAGGATATCCGTTTGGAGATCCCGGTAGACAAAGAGGTGGCCCGTTACATGATGGGATTGGGTTTAAAGGGCGGTTTCCGTCCGGCGGAATACCGGTGGAAATGGAATGTCGAGAAGAACCAGGATTCCGCCTGGATAGGCGATGTAAATGCCGGGCTTCAATACAGTCTCCGGGGCGCCAATTATTCCCGACCCCTGAACACGAATTTTTACCGGCTCAAACCCCTGAAGATGCCGGTTTCCTGGTATAACGAGGGAAAGGGCGGTACGAATATTTTACCGATAGGAGAGGGTATGGTGTTGGTCACTGCGTACAGCGGCGAGCGGACCCTCCGGCCCGGGGAAGATTTGCACTTTAATTTTAATTTATTGATCACACCCTTTAAGCCCCTGGATACCGCGGGTCAATGGAAATACCGGTATTATCACCGGTTCGAGCCGTTGGAGAAAATCGCCGCCCTGGGTGCCAATACGGTGAATGTTCACCATGCCACGGAGATCAACCCCTTCATCAATTACCCCTTTATGCGGCCGAAGGAGATGAAGGCGTATATCGATGAGGCGCACGGGATGGGGATGAAGGTGAAGATATATTATACGGTGCGCGAGTTGTCAAATATTGCGCCGGAGTTGTTCGCGCTGCGCAGCCTTGGCGACGAGATATTGTCTTACGGTCCCGGCGGCGGTTTTACCTGGCTCCAGGAACATTTGGGCGGGAATTACATTGCCGGGTGGCTGGTTCCCGAGTACAGGGACGCGGCGGTGATTAACAGCGGTGTGTCCCGCTGGCACAATTATTACCTGGAGGGTCTCGACTGGCTGGTGAAAAACGTGGGTATCGACGGTCTTTATATCGACGATGTGGCCTTTGACCGCACGGTAATGAAGCGGGTGCGGAAAATCCTGGACCGCGGGCGTGAAGGTGCGCTTATCGATTTGCACTCGGCCAATCAATACAATCCGCGCGACGGATTTGCCAACAGTGCCAACCTTTACCTGGAGCATTTTCCTTACATCGACCGTCTCTGGTTCGGTGAGTATTTCGATTACGATTCCCAGCCGGATTTCTGGCTTGTCGAAATATCCGGGATTCCCTTCGGTTTAATGGGGGAGATGTTACAGGATGGGGGTAATCCCTGGCGGGGGATGGTTTACGGGATGACCAGCCGTTTGCCCTGGGCCGGAGACCCCACCCCTTTATGGCGTGCCCGGGATGATTTCGGGATAGAGAAAAGCAATATGATCGGTTACTGGAGTACCCGCTGCCCGGTAAAAACCGGCCGTGAAGACGTATTGGCCACCGCTTACGTCATAAAGCACGGGAGGACCATGGTTGCCCTTGCCTCCTGGGCAAAAGAGGATGTGACGTGCAAATTGGCCGTCGATTGGAAGACCCTGGGTTTGAATCCCAAAAAGGCCCGATTGACCGCTCCTCCCATCAAGGATTTCCAACCGTCCGCCGAATTCAAGCCCGACGATGAAATCCCCATCCCAAAGGGCAAAGGGTGGTTGATCGTCATTGAAATGACCAAATAACCCCCGGTGCCAACCCGAAGGGTTTATAGGGGGTCCAGGGGGAGCCTTCCCCTGGCCGCCGGAGGCATTTTGAAACAGACGGGCAAGTAGTGCTTCTCTGAAAATTCCTCCAATCCTTGATAATCTTTGCAGCCTGTGGTAAATTGTAATATGAGAAAACAAAACAATACCACCAAAATCCGGACAATTTACGCAATCATTTTATTTGTATCGTTTACGGCACTTTTAATCCCTTTCTCTTTAAATGCCGAAGATGAAAAAAAGGAAAACGTTTCGCAGGTCTCCCAACTCCTGCAAAAACTGGATGCCCTGGTCACCCCCCCATTGACCTGGGAACTCCGGGCAGGTAAAAAAGCCCCCACCGGGGAATACCGGCAGGGGAAACAGATCAACCACCGGGAGTTTACCCTTCAATCAAAGATCAACGGCATTGAAAATTTCTGCGGCGTCAGGGTGCTCGACACCCCCATGCACCTGAAACTCACTCTCTATTCCAGGGGATTGTCCGAGGTAGAAGTCCGCGCGGGAAACACCGCAGTAGATACTTTCACCGTGGACGGTTCTTCGGGTACCGGCGCCGAAATAGAAAAAGAGATCGTTTTCGTCCCTTCCACGGCACAACAAGAATACACCGTTGAAATCATCGTAAAAAACAAAGGGTTCAAGCCCTTCCGCACCGATTACTGGCCGCCGCGTTCAAAGGACCCGGAAGAGGCGAACAGTTATTTTTCCTTGAGTGAAGCGGAAATTCGTTTCCCCGCGGCAGCAGACACCCACGAACGGATGAAATACTGGCTCCTCGCCATGAAAACCGCACATGCGCTGCTGTACCCGGACTTCAAACGGTACACGTTCATCGGCAAACCCTATGAAATCCCGGATAAACGAAAAACCCCCGTGGAGAAACTGGAACGGTTGAAACAAAGACTGAAACGGGCGGTAAGCGTCATCACGCCGGAACTCCTGGACGGGGCGCAGCCGAGACAACTCGTGAGAGCGATACGACAATCCTATCGCATTTCCCGCCCGCTGCGGCGGTTTGCAAAGGAGTTCAAGGTTTACCTTATCGGCAACGCCCACATCGACATCGCATGGCTCTGGCGGATGAGGGAAACCGTAATGGTGGCCCGGAATACCTTCGATACGGTATTAAAAAACATGGAAGAATACCCGGAGCTTCACTATGCCCAGAGCCAGGCGCAAACCTATGAGTGGATGGAGAAACACCACCCGGACATTTTCGAGCGTATCAAGCAGAAAGTGCAGGAGGGCAAATGGGAGATCGTGGGCGGTATGTGGGTGGAACCGGACTGCAACCTGATATCGGGCGAAAGCTGGGTCCGCCAACTGCTTTACGGCAAACGTTATTTCAAGGAGAAATTCGGTCTTGAAGTGGATACCGGGTGGAACCCGGATTCCTTCGGCTACAACCGGAACATGCCGCAAATCTACACAAAGAGCGGTATCAAGCGATTTATTACCCAGAAGATATGGTGGAACGACACCACGGTATTCCCATATTTTATTTTTTGGTGGCAGGGGGTGGACGACACCCGGCTCATGACCTATTTCCCGCCGGTGGGGTATACGTCGCGGGTGAGCCTTCCCGGGGATATCGTCAATATTACCCGGTACGAAGCCACCACCGGTTATAAAAAAACATTGTTCCTCTACGGCCTGGGAGACCACGGCGGCGGTCCCAACCGGGAAATCCTCGACCGTGTCCGGGATTACGGCAATCTCTCTATCGCACCGGAGTTTATTCATTCCAGATCCATCGATTTTCTCCAACAAATGGAACCGGACTTAAAAGACAACATCCCGGTATGGACCGATGAGTTGTACCTGGAATACCACCGCGGCACTTATACCACGCAGTCGGAGACAAAAAAGAACAACCGCCGGTCGGAATCCCTGCTCTCATCGGCGGAGAAATGGGCGGCCGCTGCTTTTATGTTGGACGGCGACTACCCGCAAGAGCAACTGGAACAGGCCTGGAAAATCGTACTGACCAACCAATTTCACGACATCCTGCCGGGTTCCTCCATCACCCCGGTGTACCGCGATGCATCGGAAGATTATGCCGAAGCGCGGAAAAAGATCGACATGGTGACGACCGGTTCGATGCGAAAAATCGCCGAAGCGGTGGACACGTCATCGGTGGAAGGCACACCGCTGGTGGTTTTCAATTCCCTGTCATGGAAACGCACGGACCGGGTAACGGCTTCGATACCGCTGCCCGAAAGCCAAACGCCGTACAGCGTCGAAATCCTGGATCCCCAGGGTAGGAAAGTACCGTCGATAACCGAAGATGTGTGCGGCGGTCCGGGGGTACGGGTATCTTTTGTCGCCGAAGACATCCCCGCCGTGGGATACGGGGTTTACTCGTACCGGTTGGCGGAAGATAAGCGGGCGCTCAAGGAAGGGGAAACAGGCGGCGGCGATTTTATTGAAATAGAGAACACATTTTTCTCCGTTAAAATAAATAAGAAGACCGGGAATATTGCAAGTCTACTGGACAAGCGGTTAAAAAAGGAATTCGTGGACGCGGGCAAAGAGGCCAATGTGCTCCAGGTGTACGAAGACCTGCCGGAGCGGTGGGATGCCTGGAACATCGGGTATACCGGCCGGATGTGGGAGTTGAATGAAGCCGAATCCGTTTCATTGGTGGAAGATTCCGACCTGCGAAAAGTGGTAAAAATAAAGAAGCACTTCCTGGGACTTTCCAAGAGCCGGTATAGTCCTACCGAGGAGTTTCCCTCTTCTTTTTTCACGCAGTATATTATACTTTACAAAAATCTTGACCGCATCGACATCGAGACCGAGGCCGACTGGTGGGAGGACCACATGATGTTAAAGGCGGCGTTTCCCGTGAGCATTGCCAATGATTTTGCCTCGTACGAGATTCCCTTTGCTTCCATCGAGCGCACTACCAGATCGGAGACCTTGTGGGAGAAGGCGCGGTTCGAGGTGCCCGCGCTGCGGTGGGCGGATCTGTCCGATGGACAATATGGTATTTCTTTGTTGAACGACAGTAAATACGGTTATGACATTCACGGTAATGTGATCAAGTTATCGCTTCTGCGGTCACCCACGTGGCCGGACCCCACGGCGGACCGGGGAAAGCATACCTTTGTTTATTCGCTTTATACGCATCCGGGGGGTGTAACCGGCGGTGACACGGTAAAGCGGGCGCGGGAGTTGAACATTCCTCTCCAGGTGTCGATAACGGACAAACACAACGGGACTTTGCCGAAGGAAGGATTCGGTTTCTTCGATGTGAAATCGAAAAGTGTTATTCTCGATACGGTTAAGAAGGCCGAGGATGACAGTGGTATTATTCTTCGGTTGTATGAGTCCGGGGGTATGGAGAGCAAGGCGGAACTTGTACTTTTCAGGGAGCCCGAACGAATTTACGAGACCGATTTAATGGAAAATGGAGCGGACGAATATATAGAGAAGGGCAAATCCCTTTCCCTCACCTTTAAGAAATTTGAAATAAAAACCCTGAAGCTCGAGTTTTAAACCCCGCGGTGCGGGACAATTTTTGGTCGGACGTACGCTTGCTGGGAACGCATCGACAATATGAGGCGAAATGGCCGGCATTCTTGAATCGGTTCAGATCGTGGACCTCCAAAGCGATCGATAACACCAACATCTTACCGATACCCTTAACACTAAGCAGTCGTTGATAGTAAGGATTATCCACCGTCTTTTGAACAATCCGAAGAACAAAGATGAAGCAGAGAAACTCCAATATGATGATGGAGAAAAAACAAAAAAGCCTATTTTGTTGACAGAACTCCTAAAAGTACATATAATAGTACCGTTAAAAGCACTGTAAATCTGTTTCCCGGAGGTGTATTATGGTGTATGTTTCAGCCGGTGATTTGAAAAAGAGAGGTATTTCTCTCCTGGATGATATCGTCGAAGAACAGGAGGGGGCAATAATCACGGTAAGAGGTAAAAATAAATATGTTGTTATCGATATGAATGCTTACAACCGGTTCAGGGAGTATGAACTGGAAGTTGCCCTTGCTGAGACCAAAAGAGATTTATCGGAAGGCCGTTTCGTTGAAGAAAGTGTCGAGGACCACATTAAACGAATCCGGGATGAACTATAAGATCATTTATACCAACAGCTATAATAAGAGAGCGGCAAAATTTATAAAAAAACATCCTGAACTATCCGGGCAATATGAAAGAACTCTCGAACTCCTTGAATTGAATCCGTTTCATCCTTCTTTAAAGCTCCACAGACTTTCAGGGAAGCTGGATGAACTCTATTCCATTTCAATAAATATTTCATACCGTATTACATTGGAGTTCCTGATATCGGAAAAAACAATCATCCCGGTAAAAATAGGAACCCATGATGAAGCCTACGGCTGAGAAGGGAAACAGAACAGAAGAAAAAGGGTGGGGACGGTGTTTGACAGTGTGACAGTTTAGCTGTCCTCTTTTTCCTCCTCAAGTTCCTGGATAACAGCGTCAGGGCAAAGAAGGGGACAGGCGCCGTCAGCGTCATCCGTCACGTTATGGTTTCTATGGTTTTCTTCGCATCCTTGATGAGGAGCATCAGTTTGAGGGGAGATACGGGTGAGGATTCAAAACCGAATTTCTCATAGAACGTTCGCGCGTTATCATCTTTCGCATGGACGAAGATCGCCCGGATACCGGCGTAATCAGCCGCTTGCAGTGTTCGAAGGATGGCATCTTTCACCAGTCCCCTGCCGATTTTCAATCCCTGGAAGCGGTGGTCGACTGCCAAACGCGCCAGGACCATGACAGGAATAGGATGTCGCGCCAGTCCTTTTTTAATTCGCCGCGGTGCCGTTACATGGTCCACTGCCCCTACCGCAAGACTGTAGTAACCCACGACTTTATTTCCCCTACATACCACAAAGGTTTTGGCTGCATTGGCTTGTTGATTTTGCCATGCATACCGGTGCAGCCAGGAGTTTAATAAGGAGTTTCCGCAGTCGAAATCTTCAAGGCCATGGTCTTTTGACAGTATGGTTGGAGGCGAGAGAGTTATTCCCAGGGTGCTTTCTCCTTTATCAATTTTTGTAATCCCGGTTTGACTTCCGCGGGTTTTTCCAGTGCATCCTGGAATTTTTGCCATTCCTCGTCATTCACTGGAAAAAAGCGTAAATCCAGTAGTATGGTTTCCGCGGCTTTACAGGCGCTGTCAAGTACAAACTCGGTGATATTTTTATTCAGTGCTTCGGCAGCCCGTTGAATCAATAGTTGCTGCTGGGGTGTTGCCCGAAGGCCAAGCCGTGCGGTTCGTGGTGCGGCTCTTTTTTCTTCTACCATAGTCGGCATATCCTGCCTCCTTTTAAACTTTGTTTGTACATTATACACACAAGTCATGGAGTTGTCAACGAATCGGTAGTCTTTTTTTATTTTCCCCCCTCCTACCTTCCTTCTTTACATACCCAGTAATCAGGTAAAAAAGGGGACGGGCGAGATGCCCCTTAGAGAAGCCGCCGCCGTCATGGACGGTTTCCCCTGTAATTTTTCTTCCTTTGTGCCAGAGGATGTTCCCGTCGATATCAAAGATCATTGCCAGGGAAATTTCCTTTCTTCGTAAGAATTCCCATACTTTTCTATTGACTACTTCAAACATCTACTCCCCCTTCTCATTCTTTCCATCATCTTCCAATACTCTCGATACGTCATATATTATAATATCTTACCCCTGACTTTTCAACCAAAACTTTTTTTTCCCCTCGAATGCTGAATTATAGAATGTTTCACGGTGTTAACATTTATAAATATTAATATTTAGTCGCGGTTTTGTATATGAAAATATAAGGGGACGGGCAAGTCTCCGCGTTTTTTTTCCGGGCTGCATTTGGGGTCTCTCCGCCGGATTTGGATTTTCCGGTGCTGAATTCCTTCAATCGACGGCGAATTTGGTTTTTCCGGTGCTGAATTCCTTCAATCGGCTCCTCATTTGGATTTTCCGGTGCCGGATTTCATTTTTCAGGCGCGCATTTGGTTTTTCCCATGATGAATTCCATCTTTCAGAGCCTAATTTGATCTTTCTCCGGCCAATTTCAATTTTCCGGTGCCGAATTCCATCTTCCGGCGCTGGATTTGGGTTTTCCGGAGCTAAATTCCATCTTCCGACGATGAATTTGGTTTTTCAGGCGCGGATTTCATTTTTCTGCGCTGAATCCGGTCTTTCTACCGCCGGATTCCATCTTCCCGGGACGTATTTGGTTTTTCTCCACCGGATTTGGGTTTTCCGGGGCAAAATTCCATCGCCCGGGGCCGGATTCGGTTTCTCTTCCCCAACATTCCATCTTCCGGCGCTGAATTTCATTTTCCGGGAATCACATTCCATCCCCACTCCCCGGACTCTCACTTAGACCGGCAACGAAATCAAGGATTTTCTCTACTTCTTTTTGGGCTGCCAAAGGATTGTCCAGCGCAATGTAATCACGTATATCTTCCAAATCCTCCACCGCTCTAAGCAACCAGCGTACTTTCATTACGAACCGATCTTTCTCATCCGGGATACCACTTCATCATGCTCCAAAAACCTGGCGTTCGGAGAGTCTGCTTCCTTTAATGCATCCTGTATTGCACGGATTTGCCATTCCTGAACGTCCAGGTATTGCTCGATTGCTTTCGCCGCAATAGCGGTCCTGGAAGACTCTGTTTCGTGCGCCAGAACGTCCAGGCGATTCATCGATTCCACCGGCAACCGGATAGTCAATCTGTTAGTTTGCGGCATATCATATCCTCCAGTCTTAAGTATAGCACAAAATAAAAAAATTACCACAAATTTTCCCTTACTTTTCCATAAAAAACCAACTTCCCCTTCGCGTGTCTTCGCGGCTCAAATCAAAAGCGCCGGTCACTCTTCGGTGGTAACCTCTTCCTTGCCCTCCAATGCCGATTTCATGGTATGCCACACCAACGTCGCACACTTGATCCGCGTGGGAAACGCTTTCACGCCCTGCAGCGCCACGATCTTACACATCTTCCCCGGCAGCTCCCCCGGACTGGTCTCCTCGGTCAACATCCGGTGAAAATTCTCAAACATTTGATTCGCTTCTTCTAACGTCGAACCCTTCAAACACGTGGTCATGATCGAGGCCGATGACTTGGATATGGCACATCCCGCGCCCTCGAACCCCACATCGACGATCTTGCCGTCCTCTACCTGCAAAGATAGATCGTAATGGTCTCCACACATCGGGTTGTAACCCTCGGCCTTGTGGGTCGGATGGTCCAACACCTTGAAATTTCGCGGGTTCTTGTTGTGATCAAGTATCATTTCCTGGTACAATTGCTTTAATTCAGACATTATCCGAATACCTCCTTTATCTCGTTCAATCCCTCCACCAAACGGTCTACATCTCCACGCGTATTGTATAAACCGAAGGATGCCCGCGCCGTGGCGGGGATCGAGTAAAAATCCATCACCGGCTGCGCGCAGTGATGACCGGTGCGAATGGCGATACCCGCCTGGTCCAATATGGTCCCGATATCGTGGGGGTGTACATCGCCGAATAAAAATGAAATTACCGCCGCCTTGTTCCCGGCATTCCCGTAAATGGATAATCCATCCAACTCGAGCAGCCTCGGCGTCGCATATTCCAGCAAGGAAGACTCGTGGGCCGCAATACGCGCCATCCCGATACCGGTCAAATATTCTACTGCCGCCGCCAACCCAACGGCACCGGCTATATGGGGCGTACCCGCCTCGAACTTGTAAGGAAGAGTGTTGAACGTGGTCTTTTTAAAGGTAACGGAACGGATCATGTCTCCCCCACCCTGGTACGGCGGCATGGCGTCCAACAACTCGGCACGGCCGTACAATACCCCGATTCCCGTGGGACCGTACATCTTATGACCGGAAAAAGCAAAAAAATCACAATCCATTTCCTGGACGTCCACGGGCATGTGAGGCACGGACTGCGCCCCATCTACCAATACAGGGATGTTTTTGCGGTGCGCTTTATCGATGATCTCGGCAACCGGGTTCACGGTGCCCAACGCATTGGAAACATGACCCACCGCCACCAACCGCGTCCGGCTCCCCAACATGTCGGCATAAACGTCCATGTCCAACTCACCGTCCCGGTTCATGGGGATGACCCGTAAATGCGCCCCGGTCCGCTCACAAAGCATCTGCCACGGCACGATGTTGGAATGATGCTCCATGGCGGAAATAACGATCTCATCGTCCTTGTTTACATACTTCTGACCGAAACTCCAGGCCACGAGGTTAATGGCCTCGGTGGCCCCACGAACAAAAATGATCTCCTTACTATCGGACGCATTAATAAAACCCCGGACTGTCTCCCGGGCACCCTCGAACGCATCGGTCGCCCGCTGGCTTAACACATGTACACCCCGGTGTACGTTGGCGTTCTCGGTTTCATAGTACCGCTTCAACCGATCGATAACCACCCGCGGCTTCTGCGTCGATGCCGCATTGTCAAGATAAACCAACGGCTTCCCGTTCACCTGCTGCCCAAGCACCGGGAAATCCGCTCGCAGTGCCTCCGCATCCAACGGCGTTTCTGCTTCGATGTCTCTTTTTATGTCTCTCATTTTTTTCTCTTTTTTATAGGCTCCCCGCGCCGCGGGGCCTCCGGCGGCCAGAAACCTTTTTGAAAAAAGGTTTCTGGACTTCCAAAAACTTCTATCTAAAGTTTGTTTGTTAACTCCTGCTCAAGACCCTGGCGGAGGGAGTCTAACTTCACCCTGTCCGTGATCTGCCTCGCAAAACCACGGGTCAACATCCGACGCGCCTCATCCATCGATATCCCACGCGAACGCATGTAATATAACGAATCCCGGTCGATCTGGCCCACCGTCGCTCCATGCGTACACTTCACATCATCCGCGAAAATCTCCAACTGCGGCTTCGCATCGACGGCCGCATCGGTGGATAACATCAACGACCGGCTGGTCTGACGCGAATCCGTCCGCTGCGCCTCACGCTCGACGTATATCTTCCCGTTAAATACCCCACGCGCCCGGCCATCCAATATCCCGTGATACACCTCCTCACTCCGGCAATCCGGCGCACCATGATGGATTAATGTATGATTGTCAACATGCTGCGTCCCTCCAATCATAAACAACCCATTAAACATACAGGATGAACCCGGCCCCGTCAAATACGAATGTATGTTGTTCCGCGTCAATCGACCGCCAAATCCCAAATTGTGCGAAACAAAACGGCTCCCTTCACCCTGCTTTACCTCTATCATGGCAATATGAAAGGCATCCTCACTCTCACGCTGGATTTTGTAATGCTCCACTTCCGCACCGTCGCCCATCCGTATCTCGGTCACGGGATTCGAGAAATAAACCGCACCCGCATCCCCGATATATTCCTCGATTACCGTCACCGCCGCTCCATTACCCACAACCACCACGTTCCTGGGATGACTCCCCACGCCGTTGGTACTAAGATACACCAGATGAACCGGTACCGTCAACCGAACACCGTCGGGAATGTAAACCCACCCGCCATCCTCGATAAACGCACTGTTCAATGCGACGAAACTGTTCTCATCCGGTTTCGCATAGGACGCAAGGTGCTTCTCCACCATCGAATGATCTTCCTTTAAAAGACTACCCAGGTCACCGGTCTCCACACCGTCGGGGAATTTGCCCGTGCGCGATAACGAATGTGAATAAAACCCGTCCACAAATACCAACCGAAGCGGCGAAATATCTTCCGACAGCAATAATCGTGACAAATCGCTTTCCTCTAACGGACGCCCCGCCGAATGCATCGGGAAGGGGGCCGAAAATTCCTGCCGGCCAAGGGCCGAAACATCCGTGTATTTCCACTCTTCCTGCCGCCGGGTAGGCAATCCCATTTTTTCAAACAAGGCCCTGCCCTCCTCCCGGACCGCAGAAAGCCACGACGGACTCCGGGTCCAACGTTCTTTTTTAACCGATTCGTAAGCGCCCAATAACGATAACGGCTGTCGACCACTCTCGAGCATGATTAACGCCCCCCATTCAACGCTGCTTCCCTCAACCAATCGTACCCGCGCTCTTCCAATTCAAACGCCAGTTCTTTTTGCCCGGATTTGACAATTTGACCATTCCAGAGCACATGCACAAAGTCCGGTTCGATATAATCCAGTAACCGCTGGTAGTGCGTGATCACCACGATGGCTTTATCCGGCTGACGGAACCGGTTCACACCCGCCGCAACGATCTTCAACGCATCGATATCCAACCCCGAATCCGTTTCGTCCAATATCGTCAGGTCCGGCCGGAGCAAAGACATCTGGAGGATTTCGTTCCGCTTCTTCTCACCGCCCGAAAAGCCCTCGTTTACCGACCGGTCCAGCATTCCCGGGTCCATACCGATATCCGACATATGCGTCTTTATCATCTCGAGAAAATCGAATGCATCGATATCTTCCAATCCCTTGTGACGCCGGATGGTATTTAACGCCGTTCGTAAAAAGTAGGAGTTATTGACCCCCGGGATTTCCACCGGGTACTGGAAAGCCACAAAAATACCTTCCCGCGCCCGGATTTCCGGTGCCATTTCCAAAAGGTCCCGGCCCTTATACAGGACCTCGCCTTCCGTCACCTCGTAATCTTCCCGGCCCGCGAGCACCTGGGTCAGGGTACTCTTTCCGGACCCGTTGGGCCCCATTATCGCATGCACCTCACCCGCCTTTACCGACAGGTCGATGCCCTTAAGAATGGCTTTACCATCCACTTTTGTATGTAAATTCCGTACTTCCAACATTTGCTTCCTCCTTTATCCTACGCTGCCTTCAAGTTTGATTTCCAACAATTTCTGGGCTTCCACCGCAAACTCCATGGGCAGTTCCCGGAACACCTCTTTACAAAAACCGTTGACGATCATACTCACCGCATCCTCCATGGATAAACCGCGCTGCTGTAAATAAAACAACTGGTCTTCACCGATTTTGGATGTCGTCGCCTCATGTTCCACCGATGTACTGTTATTCTCCACTTCCAGGTAAGGGAACGTATGGGCGCCGCATTGATTGCCGATCAACAACGAATCGCACTGCGAAAAATTCCTGGCATTGTTCGCGCCTTTGGTCATTCGCACCAACCCGCGGTACGAGTTGTTACTATGACCGGCGGAAATTCCCTTGGAAATGATGGTACTGCTGGTATTCTTTCCCAGGTGGATCATCTTGGTCCCCGTGTCCGCCTGCTGGTAATTGGTCGTCAGCGCCACGGAGTAAAACTCACCCACGGAGTTGTCGCCGCGCAGTATACAACTGGGGTACTTCCACGTGATCGCCGAACCCGTTTCCACCTGCGTCCATGAGATATGGGAATTCCTCCCTTTGCACAACCCCCGTTTCGTCACGAAATTGTATATACCGCCTTTTCCGTTCTTATCGCCGGGGTACCAGTTCTGGATGGTCGAATACTTGATCTTCGCATTATCCAGCGCCACCAGTTCCACCACCGCCGCGTGCAGTTGATTCGTATCGCGCATCGGGGCGGTACACCCTTCCAGGTAACTGACCGAACTTCCCTCTTCCGCGACGATCAACGTCCGCTCAAACTGGCCGATATTGGCCGTGTTGATCCGGAAATAACTGGATAATTCCATGGGACACTCCACGCCTTTGGGTATATAAACAAAGGTCCCGTCGCTAAATACCGCCGAGTTCAACGTGGCAAAAAAATTGTCGCGGTACGGCACCACCGAACCCAGGTACTTACGGACCAGGTCCGGGTGCTCCAGGAGGGCCTCGTTAAAGGAACAGAAGACAATTCCTAACTTTCCCAGCTTCTCCCGGAAGGTCGTGGCTACGGAAACGCTGTCGAACACGGCGTCAACCGCCACGCCCGCCAGCCGTTTCTGCTCCAGCAGCGGAATACCCAAACGGTCGAAGGTATTCAACAACTCCTCGTCCACCTGGTCCAGGCTCTGCAGCTTCTCCTTCTTTTTAGGGGCCGCGTAATAAATAATGTCCTGGAAATCGATCGGGTCTATCTTAAGGTTGGCCCAGGGCGGGAAATCCATGGTCTTCCAATGTCGGTACGCGTTCAACCGCCACTCCAACATGAATTCCGGCTCGTTTTTCTTCTCCGATATCAAACGGATGACATCCTCATTCAATCCCTTCGGTATTACATCCATTTCGATAGTAGTCTCGAAACCGTATTTGTACTCACGGTTGGACAGTTCTTCTATCATTTCGTTTTCACTCATTTGTCGAGTGTCTTTTTGATTTATCGTGTCCATGATTACCTCACTTTAGTTTATGGGTCATCTCGACCAACGTAATGTCGGTCATGCTCTCTTTTAAAGTCCTGCCGAACTTGAACCATATCTTTTTTACATGGCAGCGCTCCTTTTGTTCACAATCCGAAGTCGACTTGTAATAGCACCGGTCTTCCCGGTAGCCGGGATCGTCTACTGCCGTATATACGTCCCACAACGTGATCTCTTCGGGTTTACGATTGAGGACGAAACCGCCGCCGGGTCCACGTACACTTTTGATAATCCGGCTCTTTTGCAGGCCGATAAATATCTTTTCCAGGAAATGTTCGGATATTCCCTGCATACCGGAGATTTGTTTCCGGGTGACGGGTTTGCCGTCGTCCGCGGCGATGACCTCCTGCAAGGCCCGCAGCGCGTATTCGGTTTTTAATGTAATGTTCATTTTGTTTAATCCTAATCACCTACCATTTCGGCAGATGTCAACATGATATAATAGTTGCCTCAATTTGTCAACTATTATTTTTATTTTTAATCATTTAATGCCTTCGGCAACCAGAACCCTTTTTGAAAAAAGGGTTCTGGACTCCCAAAAACTTCTGTTTAAACTAAAAGAGATCCTGGTCCCAAAGGCTTGATTAATTTCGAGCTTTATGGTATTAATGTTATATCGGGGCATAACCTGAAAAATCCAGTTAAAGGAGTGGCAGCGTTAATGATCGATAAGGTTTCCTGCTATAAGATCATTGAGAAGATATACGAAGGAAATCGCTCGATCATCTACCGCGGCTATGACGAAGAAAACCGACGCCCCGTCAGTATCAAAGGATTAAACAAAAATTACCCTACCCCCGGCGAAATCGCCTATATCAAGCAGGAATACGACGTCCTCAGCAGCCTGGATATCCCCGGCGTTATTAAAACATACGGCTTTGAAAAATGGGACAACAGCTTCATGATCATACTTGAAAGCGTTGACGGCGAGTCCCTGGCAACCCATGCAAAAAACAAAGAGAAAAAGATCGATTTAAAAGAATTTCTTTCCATCGCCGTCAAAATAACCGGGATCCTCGGCGAAATCCATAAACAATCCATTATCCATAAAGATATTAATCCAAAAAACATCCTGTATAACAAACAAACCAAAGAAGTAAAGATCATCGATTTCGGCATCGCCTCCGTCTTGCCCCGGGAAAACCCCGAAGCCCTGAACCCCAACGTCCTCGAAGGAACCCTTCCCTATATATCGCCGGAACAAACGGGACGAATGAACCGGCCCGTGGATTACAGGTCCGATTTCTATTCCCTGGGCGTCACCTTCTACGAACTACTGACCGGCGTCCTCCCCTTCGAGGGAAACGATCCCATGGAACTCGTTCACTGCCACCTGGCCCGGGACCCTGTACCACCGTATAAATTGAACTATAAAATACCGGCGGTGCTTTCGAACATCGTTTTGAAATTAATGGCAAAATCAGCCGAAGACCGTTATCAATCCGCTTACGGTCTCATATCCGATTTAAAGAAAAGCCTGGATTTAATAAAGCAAAAACGGGGGGACCGGGAATTTGAAACCGGCCGGGACGACCGGTCCGCGCAATTCATAATACCCGCCAAATTGTACGGGCGGGAAAAGGAAATAAAAACATTACTGGAAACCTTCGCCCGCGCCGCCGCGGGCACGGCGGAACTACTGCTGATCACCGGCAGCGCGGGTGTAGGAAAAACGTCCCTGGTCAACCGCATTTACAATCCCATTACGGAAAAACGCGGGTATTTCATATCCGGCAAATTTGAACAGGAGAAAAAAAATATCCCCTACTCCTCTTTGATCCAGTTGTTCCACCAATTCGTCAAACAATTGCTCACCGAAAGTGAAGCCGATATATACGAATGGAAAAAAAAGATTTTGACCGTCCTGGGTGCCGGGGGACAGATCATTACCGACGTAATCCCCGAAGTCGGACTCATCATCGGACCGCAGCCCCCCGTACAGGAATTACCCCCCCGGGAATCTCAAAACCGGTTTGTTTTGCTTTTCCTCGAATTCGTCCGGGTTTTTGCATCCGGAGAACACCCTTTGGCAATATTTGTCGATGACCTGCAGTGGGCGGATTCCGCTTCCCTGAACCTACTCGAAGTATTCCTCACCGATCCCGGAACAACCAACATCCTGTTTATCGGTGCCTACAGGGACAGCGAAACCGACGACACCCATCCGCTGAGATCGACCCTCTCCAGGCTCAGGGAGAACGATGTCGCCGTTTACACCATATCCCTCGGACCGCTGGATATAACCGATGTCAACCGGCTGGTTTCCGATACCCTCAAGCGCCCTCCCGCCGAATGCAAACCGCTGGCGGATCTGTGCATGCGAAAAACCGGCGGGAACCCCCTTTTCCTCAAAGAACTCCTGGGATTTTTATATAAAAGCCAACTCATCGCCTTCAACGATCAAAAGGGCAGTTGGGAATGGGATACCGGGGAGATCGAAAAGATCGGCATTACCGATAACGTCGTCGATTTACTGACCGACGGCATTCAACGGCTGCCCGGGAAAACACAGCATATTCTAAAACTGGCATCCTGTATCGGTAACCGGTTCGATCTCCGAACACTGTCCATTGCTTCCGAAAAAAGCAGGAAAGACACCGTCGATGCCCTGTGGGAAGCACTGCAAAACCAATTTATCCTGCCGCTGGACGATCTATACAAACTCGCCCACGGCGGTCCGGATCAACCGGAAAACGATGCGCACTGCCGGGAATGCTGGTTCAGGTTTTCCCACGACCGCATCCGGCAGGCCGTATACGCCCTGATTCCCGAAACTGAAAAAGAAAAAGTTCATTTGCGGGTGGGACGGCTGCTGCTGCAAAATACCCCTATAAATCGACGGGAAGAGAAAATTTTCGATATCCTTCACCAATTGAATTTCGGTATCCATCGAATCACCGGTCAGGGCAAACGCGACGAATTGGCCGCACTGAACCTGATGGGTGGGAAAAAAGCAAAAACCTCATCCGCATACGCACAGGCAATGGAATACCTGCAAATAGGTATCGGTCTTTTAAATGAAACAAGTTGGAAACAACACTATCAACTGACACTGGGACTGCACGTGGAATTGGCCGAAGTGGCCTATCTTAACGGCGATTTCGAACAAATGCACCGGTACTCGGAGGTGGTATCGGAACACGCCCGCTCCCTTTCGGACAAAGTGGAAATCCACGAGATACTGATCCAATCGCTCCTGGCCCGGAACAAACCGGAAGACGCCCTCGAGGAGGGTTTGAAAGTACTGAAACTTTTCGGCGAGGGATTTCCAAAAAATCCCGGCAAAATGCACCTCATCTTCGCTTTTTTGAAGACCAGGCGGTCCCTGCCCGGCCGGTCCGTGGAGAAATTGATTCACCTACCGCAAATGTCCGATATCTCCATGCTTCCTTTAATGCGTATACTGGCCAGGATCGTTTCCAGTGCTTATTTGTCCCACCCCGAGTTGGTGGCGCTTGCCATATTAAAACAGGTCAACCTTTCCGCCAAATACGGTAATTCCTATGTGTCGCCCCTTTCATATACCTATTACGGGATGCTCCTCGCGGGTCCCGTGGGCGATATCGACACCGGTTACCGATTCGGGAAAACAGCCCTGGCTCTACTTCAACACATCGATGCCAGGGAACTCAAGGCCAGGACCATTTCCATTTTCGGGATGTTCATCGAATTCTGGAAAGACCCCCTGGCAAATACACTGAAAACCATCGACCAGGGCTACCGTTGTGCCCTTGAAACCGGCGACCTGGAGTATGCCTGCTGGTCGCTGCTTTTCATATCGAACCATTCGTATTTCCTGGGAAAAGAACTCGGCGGTCTCGAAGGGGACATCGTTTCACGTATCGAAACCGCCGCCAGGATGAAACAGGAAAAAGCGCTTCTTTACCTGGGCATGATCCACCAGGTGGTGTTGAACCTTTTGGGCAGGTGCGAGGACCCCGTTTGCCTGGCCGGTCCCGCTTTCGACGCGGGGGAAGTACTGGAACGGAACAGGGAGACCAACGACAGGATACTTGTTTTTTCCACCTATCTCAACGAATTGATCCTCGGTTATTGGTTCGGCCGGTATTCGCTGGCGGTTGAGAAAGCGGACCTTGCAAAAAAGGACCTGGACAGCGTAACGGGCATGATGCACGTTCCCGTCTTCTACCTCTACGACTCGCTGGCCCGCCTTGCGTCGTATCCCTCCGTCTCGAAGCCGGAACAAAAAAAGATACGAAAGATCGTGGCCAAAAACCAGGAAAAAATGAAAAAATGGGCCCGGCATTCCCCGGTAAATATCCGTCACAAATATTACATGGTGGAAGCCGAACGGCACCGGGTCCTGGGACGGGATGCCGAAGCCGTCGATTGCTTCGATCTTGCCGTCAGGCTCGCCAAAAAACATGAATTCCACCAGGAAGAGGGGTTGGCAAACGAACTGGCCGCTAAATTTTATCTTTCCAGGGACAAAAAAAAGATCGCCGTTATTTACATCATGGAGGCCCGGTATTATTATACACGTTGGGGTGCCGGTGCAAAAGTAAAGACCTTCGACGAGGAATACGGGCACCTGCTGGCAAAAGCCGAAGAAGAACGGAAATCCCGTATCGAAACCAATCCCGCCACCTCCAGCGATGCCGTCACATCGGAATCGCTGGACCTGACAACCATTTTGAAAGCACTGCACACCATCTCCGGCGAGATCGTGCTCTCGCAGTTGTTAAAAAAGATGATGAAGCTTGTAATCGAGAATGCCGGGGCGCAAAAAGGATTCCTGCTGCTTAAGACCAACGGGGGGCTTCGGGTGGAGGCCGAAGGGTTCAGCGACCGGGAAGATGTGGAAATCCTTCAATCCGTCCCGGTGGAAAAAAAGAAGGACCTCTCTCCCGAGGTCATCCATTACGCGGCACGCACAAAAGAGAGTATCGTCCTGGACGATGCGGCCGGCGACAGCCGGTTTGCATCCGGGGAGTACATCCAAACCCACCATCCCAAATCCATTCTTTGCCTGCCCCTGATCCACAAAGACCGGTTAAGGGGAGTGCTCTACCTCGAGAACAATATGACCACGCACGCCTTTACCCAATCCAGGGTCAACCTGTTGAAACTGTTGACCTCACAGGCGGCCATTTCCCTTGAAAACGCCTTACTCTACGATAACCTTGAAGCCAGCCGGGAGGAATACCGCAGTCTTTTCGGGAATTTAAACGTCGGTGTGTTTCGAACCGGGGGTGAGCAGCCGGGGCACTTTTTACACGCCAACCCGGCCGCCGTGAAAATTTTCGGGTACAACTCCGTGGAATCCTTTTTGAAAACAAATGTGGCCGACGTGTTCCGGGACCCCGGTGATGTCGCCGAATATATCGAACTGCTCAACGCACAGGGATGGATAAAAAACATGGAAGTCTCCGCCAGGCGAAACGACGGTAAAGACATATGGATACTCCTTTACGCCGCGGTCCAGCGGGATGAAAAGGGAAACATCAAGTGGATCGACGGCATGGTGGAAGATATCACCGAGCGGAAACAGGCCGAAGAAGAACTTCAAAAATACAGGGAACACCTCGAAGACCTGGTCCATGAACGCACCGCGGAATTGCACAGTAAAAATGAAAAGATCATGTCCAGCATCGATTATGCCGGCCGTATACAATTGTCCATATTACCGGGGAAAGACAAGATACGTCCTTTTGTCAGGCAGTATTTCATCACCTGGAAACCCAGTGAAACCGTGGGTGGTGATTTCTATTGGTTTCACCATCCCGGCGACACCGGGGGCAAAGACGGCGAAAATTTCCTGGCGGCCGTGGTAGACTGCACCGGGCACGGGGTGCCGGGGGCGTTCATGACAATGACCGCCAATTCCGTGCTTAACCGCATTGTCGGCAATATCTGCAATGACGACCCCGCGAAAATATTGCGTGAATTGAACCGGATCATTCGTTCCACCCTGGGCCAGGACACACGGTACTCATTATCCGATGACGGCCTGGATATCGGTCTGTGTCATGTAAAACCGGGGGAGAAAAAACTGGTCTATGCCGGTGCGAAAATGCCTCTCTTTTATTTTTGCGGCACGGGCATCGCGGAGATCAAGGGAAACAAGCAAAGCATCGGCTATAAGCGTTCAAAGGAAGATTATTTATATACCAACCACGAGATCGATTTAAAAGGGGGCGAGGTGTTTTACCTGACCACCGACGGTTACCTGCACCAGAACAACGAAAACGGCGATAAAAAATTCGGCAAAAAACGGTTCATGGAAATGTTAAGAGAAATCCACTCGATGCCGCTCTCCACCCAGAAGGAGATCATCGAGGACACCCTCGCCCGCTACATGGGATCGGAACCCCAGCGAGACGATATCACCGTCCTGGGCTTCCAACTCTAATACCCCTTTACCCCTTACGCCTTACCCCTTACCCCTTACCCTCTATTTCCTTCCATTTATATCCACTGATAGAGAGGAGAGTGATGGCGGGAGAATAAAAAATCCAGACCAGGTTACCGGTGACATTCAGCAGTTTGAGATTTTCCGGCCACAGTTGTTTGATTATTATCGATGCCGAAAGCGAGGCGTCACAGCAGAAGAACAGCGTCATACCGGCGGCGATCATCCAGGTATTGGGGGATTTGAAAAAACCTTTCCAGGACACCCGCCATGCGAAGTAGAGGGCAAGGGATATAATAAAGAAATACACGATCATCGAAAGGACGGTTATCCTTACCAGGGAGGTTATTCGTGCCCGGCTCGTCAGCACCCGGATAAAGAGTAAAAAGAAGGGGACATAGAAAAGTACGAAAATGATCGCCATGGGAACAATATCCCTTTTTACCTCCAGGCCTTTTATAAGTGACCAAAACCTTTTTAACAAAGGACCGGCGGGGGAATCATAATCTTCGGGCCTGGAATTGTAACGAACGATATGCAAAATTTGAACAATCGCAAAAATCCACATGCCTATTAAGAAATATTTATCGTCGAATTTATTCTTATCCATGGGGTCCAATATTAATAGGAAGAAATCCGCGATCAATATCCCCCCGAAAATGATCCCGATCCGGAGAGTATCTCTATTAGAGAGACCACAACTTAAGATCGTCCATGCCATTAAAACACATAAGCAGGTAATGGAATATTTAAGGTAAGGCGACGACTGTGCCGAAGTGGCGTTCCAGTCCTTAATAATAAAGATCACCGATAGAATCGCGATGGATGCGATAATGATAAAAATCGTCGTTCTCTTTTTTCCACTCACAGCCTTTTCCTCCGTTTTTAAATTCAATTATAATCATTCCCCGAAAAAATGTCAATATTGAAGAACCCCGCGAAATATTATTATTTATAAATCTTAACATTTCAGACTTCTTTATAATTCCGCTTAACGAAAAAAAGTATAAACAATTATCAATCTTAACGAATTCGTTGGAGATAATTGTTATAACCGTATTGACCAAATTTAAAGGAAACATAAAATGAAAAAAGATAACCGGCTCTCAAACGTGATGGCTTTTTTCCTATTATCGATTTTTACGGCTGTGATTCCTCTTTCAGTGGAAACAGCCGTTCCGCCGGAAGAGCGGGCGGCGTTGATCGCCTTTTACACCTCCGCCGGCGGGGATAACTGGAATAGCAACACCGGCTGGAAAGAGACGCCCCTCGAAGCCGACGGTTTCGGGGCCGTGGGTTCCGAAGGAAACTGGTACGGGATTACCGTCACCGGGGACCACGTCACCGGGATCGACCTGCGTAACAATTTACTGAAGGGCTTCATACCACAAGAGATCGGGGACCTTTTTTACCTGGAACATCTCTACCTGGGTTCCGACACTTTCATTCTTCGCAACAATCTGAACGCCGGGATTCCCGGGAAACTGGAAAATTTGAGCGATTTGAAAGCACTGGACCTCTCCTGGAATTATAACATGGAATACAACACGGAACCTATCCCTAAACTGGTTAAACTGGAATATTTGAATCTCTCTTATATTAAACTTGAAGACCATATCCCGCCCGAGTTCGGCAACTTGCGGCAATTAAAGCAATTTTACTGGTCTCACGCAAATATAAAAGGTCTCCCCCCGGAACTGGGCAACCTGGAGAACCTGGAGGAACTGGACCTGGAAAACAACGATATCAGCTTTTTACCCCCGGAAATCACAAAACTTCGCGGCCTCATAAAATTAAACATGTACGACAATTTCCTGGGAAATCTTCCCCCGGAGATCGGGTTCCTCCGCCGCCTGGAGAGTTTGAACGTCGGAAACAACCGCCTGAGCGTTCTTCCCGGTGAAATCGGGGACCTGGTGAACCTGGTCTCTTTTGACGGGAGTAGTAACGAATGGCTGGAGAGTCTTCCCGAAACCTTCGGTAACCTGGTCAACCTGGAGCACCTCAACCTGAGATTCAGTAGCCTCAAATCACTTCCATCGAGCTTCGGCAACCTGGTCAACCTCAAATACCTGGACCTTTCCTGGAACCGTCTCCCCTCGTGGACCGGTCCGATACTGGGCAACCTGGTCAACCTGGAATACCTGGACCTGATCGATAACAATTTTACCTCTTTCCCCCAGGGCCTGGGAAACCTGGTCAACTTAAAGACACTTGATATTTCTTACACCGACAATATGACCGGCCCGATTCCCGCGGAACTGGGGAACCTCACCCGGTTGGAAAGTCTCGATATCAAATCGAACGACTTGTTGAACGGCCCAATCCCCCCGGAACTGGGGAACCTGGAAAACTTAAAATCCCTGGAACTGGACCATAACCACCTGGACCAGGGTATCCCGCCGGAACTGGGAAACTTAACCAACCTGGAATACCTCGACTTGGCCGACAACGCTTTATCCGGTCCCATTCCCCCGGAGCTGGGAAACATAAGGGCGCTGAAACATCTTTCGCTGTACGGGAACCGATTGTCCGGCAGCATCCCCGACGCCATCGGGAACCTGGTCAACCTGGAAACATTGGAAATGTATGATAATCAGTTCTCCGGCAAACTCCCCGGCGGGATCGGGAACCTGGTGAAACTCGAACGGTTGGACTTTTACAAAAACCGACTCACCGGCTTTCCCCCTGAGATTCAAAATCTGACCGGGTTGAAAGCAATCGTATGTAATGATAACAAGATCAGTCAACTCCCCCCCGCCATCGGCAACCTCCCCAACCTTGAAAGAATCATCCTTCAAAATAACCTCTTAACCGACATCCCCCCCGAAATCGCAAAACTTCCCGGGTTAAAAAGGCTCGACATTTCGGATAACCGGATAGAATCCCTTTCAACGGGAATCGGGGACCTGGAACCGCTGCGGTTGCTTGATCTTTCCGGGAACCGATTGGATTCCCTCCCTTCCACCCTGGCAAACCTGGAAAATTTGATAAACCTGGGATTGGGGCGTAACCGGTTCACCGAATTCCCGCCGGTATTACTGGACATGACCTTTTTAGAAGAGTTGGACCTCTCGAGAAACGCCATAAGCGGCCCGATTCCCCGGGAATTGGGAAACTTCACGAACTTATATACCCTCGTTCTGTCCGGTAACCGCCTCACGGGTCCCATCCCGGAAAGTTTCTTGAATCTTACGAATTTATCCGCCTCTTTTAGTAGTTGGGACGATTATTATACGGACCTCGCTTATAATATGTTGTACACTGAAAATGAAGAGATACGCCGTTTCTTAAACGAGAAGGACCTGGACTGGGAAATGACGCAAACAGTTCCCCCCATGGTGTTGTCCACCCGTCCCTCCTATAATTCCGTGGTGATTACCTGGCAACCGATTTTCTATAATTGGGACAGCGGGAGTTACTTGGTGTATTACAGCACCAATCCCATGGGTCCCTGGAACTTTGCCGGTGAAACCGGGGACAAATCCGAGCGTCAATTGGAAGTAACGGGCTTACAGCGGGGAACCGCCTATTATCTTACCCTGAAAACGCGGACCGGCCCCCATAACGGCAATTCCAACGAATTGACCAGCCGTTTCAGTGAAAAAGTATACACCACGACCCTTTCCGACACCTCGCCCGAAGACCGGCCGCCTTTCGGCGAGATGGATTTGCCCGTGGAAGGGGGGGCACCCGTGAGCGGCTCTATCCCGGTTTCCGGCTGGGCCCTGGATGATAAAGGCGTTCAACGTGTCGTTATTTATTTACTCTCCGGGAAGAACAAGGCCCGCACCTATATCGGGGACGCGGTATTCGTGGAAGGTGCCCGGCCGGATATCCAGCGCGAATATCCCGGTTTTCCCGGCAATCACAAGGCCGGGTGGGGCCATATGCTGTTGACCAACTTCCTTCCCAACGGGGGGAACGGTTATTATACCCTCCAGGCCGTCGCTTACGATATCCCGGGACAGGAAACCATACTGGGCACCCGTACAATCCAAAGCGACAATGCCGGTGCGGTAAACCCCTTCGGCGCCATCGACACCCCCACCCCGGGGGGGACGGCATCCGGCGTCGATTACAGGAACCAGGGATGGGTATTGACACCCATGCCCGCTAAAATCCCGGAGGACGGTTCCACCATTAACGTTTATGTGGACGGTGTTTTACTGGGACATCCCACCTATAATATATACAGGAGCGATATTCACGACCTTTTTCCCGGTTTGGCCAACAGCACCGGTGCCATGGCTTATTTCGATTTCGATACCACCGCCTACGCCGACGGTGTCCATACCGTTTACTGGACCGCCGCCGATGACGCGGGACATTCGGAAGGCATCGGAAGCAGGTATTTCACCATACAAAACCAGGAAGACAAAACGAAGCAAACTGGAAAAAGCAGTAAGGAAATCGAAACCGACATCCCCGGGGATTTTTTCCAACCCCTGGGGGTTAAGAAAGGATGGGAAGAAGATACCCCCACCGAGGTAATTTGCCCCGATGAAAACGGTATTATCACCATCCGGGCCCGACCGTTGGAGCGGCTTGTTATACGTCCGGCGGGGGTTTCCGCTTATATGATCGCCGGCGGTGAAACCAAACCGCTTCCCATCGGTTCCACGTTGGACCGGGAGAGCGGTGTCTTCTATTGGCACCCCGGCCCGGGTTTCATGGGCGAATACGTCCTGGTATTTGTCACCCGGGGAGATGAGGGGGAAAGGGCTTTAAAATATGTCAGGGTTGTTCTCCGGGAGTGACGATACCGAAACCGGCCCCTTACTCAACAAAGGCGGCGGGTAAAATTTTAGCCGTTTTTCCGTTTTGCTCTTGACTGAAAATAAAAAATGCAATATAATATTGCCTTATAATGGAAGTTCAAGGAAGAATTGAAAAAAAAATTTGACCATATGATTCTGGAAAAAAGAGGAGGTTTAACGATGTATAAATTTAAAGCATCTGTCAAATGTGATTTTATAAGCCAAACCGGGACCAATCTTTCCGTAAAAGGGCTTAACGGAAAAGTAATTCTCAAACCGCAGGATTCAGCGGAATTTGAAAAAGAGCAAAACGATAAAACCTTAACTTTTACACTAACTCCTTCATCACTTGGAACGGAAAAACGCTCCGTCAAGGTTGAGGTTAAAAACGGGACCGAAAACACGACCACTTCGGCAGCAGGGTGGGAAGTTCAGATTACCGCTTCATCCGATCTCGTTGAAATAAGCGTGGAAGCCACAGAAGAATTTCATTAATCGGTTCGTTAGGCTTCCCGGCTTTTCGTATAGGGGGTACTGTATAAACGCTGTATCAACTACAGGCAGCGCCCTCTATCGGGGCTTCATATCGGGTGAAGGCTATTCCTTCACCTCATCCAGGGGGAATAATTGTATAAGAATTCCAATTCATTCCAGCGGCCCCCTGTATCCCAGGTTATTATGACCAGGTACTGTTCCTTGTTGTCCTGATCCCGGACAGCCTCTTAGAGGGTCCCCGCGTAAGAGGGTCCCCGCGTTAGAGGGTCCCCGCGCCGCGGGGCCGCGGGGCCGCGGCGCAGAAGGGCTTAACGGGGTCCGCCACTCACGTCGGCCCCCTGCGCCGCGGCTTTGAAGAGTCGTGTTTTTTGTATTTATTTGTTTATTACTGCCTTCACGATCATTAAACATCCCGTTCCCTGTTTTCTTGCACATTTCCTTGCAAATTTTCTTAAAAAAAATACTTAAGGAATAGAGGTCCGAAAACACGATTTCGCACGTCTTCGAACCAAAAGAATACTACCCTCTTAATGTAACACAAATATAAAATAAAAAAAAATGCCCCGGAAGAAATTGAATGATATGGGCCAACTTTAAGAGGGCGGCCCGCGGTTCTTGCCGGGGCCAGGAGGTTAGTATGAAGTCTAAAACGGATCCCAACGTCGTACCATTGTGTGACATTTTGTTGGTGCTGTTGATCATCTTTATGGTGATCACCCCCATGACCCAGCAAGGACTCGATATAAAACTCCCGGAACTCGGTACGGACGACGAAAGCAAAGCCATCGTCCTTACTATTGAAAAAGACGGTACCGCCAACCTGAACAACGAAAAATACCTTACCATGGACGCCCTGGAAAACCGGCTGCGAGAACTATATCTCACACGACCCGGTAAATCCATTTTTATCCAGGTCCATGAAAGCATCCCCTATAAAACCGTGATCAACACCATTGACCTGATAAAAAAATCCGGCGTCGATATCATCTGCGCCATACCCAAAAGATATAAGTAAATGCCTTCGGCGACCAGGGGAAGGCTTCCCCTGGACCCCCTATTTGAGATGATGCTTGAAAACAGGAAAGACCCCGGGCCGTGCAAAGGGGCTCCCCGCGCCGCGGGGTCCGAAAAACTTTTGTTTAATAATCGATCTTTACGATAACCTCTTTACGCTTTAATTCACCGGTCTGATCCTTTAATATAAATACCAAACGATACTCGCCGAAGAATCCCGCGGCGGGAAGCCAATAAAATGTACCCGTTTCGATATCGAGTGTCGAACCCACAGGCAAATTACGAATCCCATCGCCGACCAATAACCCGCCCGAAACCACACCCGGAAGCTGAACCTCCATCCGCTCGAGCATACGAAGACCGATACGGGAAACACCGCTGCCGCTCCACAGTACCTGCGACTCCACATCTTCCCGGTACCCTTTCTTAAATTCCAGGGCGACACTGCCGTCGAAGGGTATCCGGCTCAATGCCTCCATACCCATTCCCATTACCCCGGCCGAAGCACCGTTTGCCGTCCCGTTTTGAATCGTAAAGAACCGGCTGCCGATACCATCCGCATTACCCGCGGTATCCGTCGCCGTCCAATAGATCGTGTGTACACCGTTCGTATAAGCTGTCGTATCCAACATGAAATAACCCACAGCCCCATTACTGTTCGCATACCCGGGGAACAACGCCGCAATATCCTCACGGTAAATATTATAAACCGGGTTCCCCAAATTCAC